>Ga0209054_1000071_pt1 | contig 89525 bp, 59 predicted proteins | sample SaaInlV_DNA_200m_FD_184689 | JGI IMG/M metagenome (GOLD analysis project Ga0209054, IMG submission 184689) | Marine microbial communities from expanding oxygen minimum zones in the Saanich Inlet - SI075_LV_DNA_200m (SPAdes) (version 2) | ecosystem: Environmental > Aquatic > Marine > Unclassified... | reverse complement strand
TCACGACATATTGGACATATATAACTATAATCTGTAATCCAAGTATCTAAACAATCTTTATGAAAATAATGATTACATTTTATTTTATAATATTCATCATCTTTTTCCATATTACATAAACAAATAGTACAATTATTATTATTTTCACAGTTATATTTTTTAATAATAAGATTATTATAATCTATATCATCTAATACTAGTGGTATATCTTCTTGTATTTGTTCATCAAGTGAACTAGATAAATATGGCTCAAAAAAAAATATTTCATCTAATACTATTGGTATATCTTCTTGTATTTGTTCATCAAGTGAACTAGATAAATATGGCTCAAAAAAAAATATTTCATTTTCTTCTAATTGTCCTCTATTACCATTATTTAATTGTCTATTTTCTATGGATTGTTCATTTATTTGATTGTTATTTAATGTTTGTATTAAATTTTGAAATAAATTATTTATATTAATATGCTCATAAATTATTATACTTTCAATATGATGTAATGTGATACCTATAATATTAAAATGATTATAAAAATTATAAATATGATGATTAATATCAATCATATTTTCACCATTATTATATAATAATATTTTTAATTTTCGTATAATATAATTTTCATCATCATTATAATCTTGATATTGAATACGATATGCAAATAATTCGTCAAAATTCATCATTATATAATATATAAATATTTATTTAAAACTAGAATTAATATTATAGTTAATGGTAACTACTGAAAGTTTAGAAAAATTTCTTAATAAAGAATATTATAATAATTTATTATTATATTTAAATAAAAATAATAATCATGATTATGATAATATATTAAATGATTATATTGAAGAAAATAATATTACAAATGATATAATTGAAAGTGAAAACAATACTATAACTGAAAGTATAAATACAATGTCTGATGATTATGTATATAAAAAATCATGGAATAAATTAAATATTATTCATAAAAAAATTAAAATTAAAGAATTTATAAATAATTTAAATATTAATAAAAAAGATAAAAATTTATTAATTTCAAAATTTATTTTACTTGTTAATAATAAAAAAATAACAAAAAAAAATGATATTAATTATGATAAAAATAATGGCATTATAACAAGTATACCATTATTAAAACATAAAAATAATAAATATTATATAGAAATATAAAAATAATTTTTAATATAAAAAATTCTATAATATATTATATGTATGGGTTTATTACTGAACTTTTAGAAAAGAGATTAAAACAAAATAATAATTTTGTTAATATTGAAAATCAAGAACATACTGAAGTATATACATCGTTATATAATATGCGTAATTTTACTAATTTTATATGGTTTATATGTTTTATAACAGGAATATTTTTACTATTTCGATGTAATAGAGGGGAACAAATGAAAACACTTGAATATTTAGGTCATTTTATTATACTTTTATGTTGTGCTCCATGTTATGTTGCTTTTATATTAGCAACATCATGGGATAAATGTTTCTCATTAACGACTTGATCTCTTTTAAATTTAATTAATTCACTTTGAAGTTCATATCTAATAGTATATCATTATTTGATATACTATTATTTAATAATATTATAATAAATAAGATTATAATAATATTATTATAATAATAATATTATTATAATCTTATTTATTATAATGATAAAGTTTAATCGAAAACTGCATATAAATACAAAATCAAAAATTGTAGATATAAAAAATTTAATTAAAGAAGAAAATGATAGTAAAGATGATGAATATCGTATTAATTTCACACATTCTAGACCTGATAAAAAGTCATATAAATGGGTAGATGATATTATCGATAAGCATATCGATAATATAGATTTTAACTTATATACCAATCCATCGAGTACTAAAGTTTTTATTGATGGTCGAACTGTTTTAATTGAATCATATAAAAAAATGTTTATTATCGGATTATATGATAAAACATTATCATATATCAATAATGATACATGTGGTAAAAAATATAATCATAATGGATCAGAAGGTTATACTGAACTATATATTGATGATATTGTTATAGGTAAACTATTTGGTTTTGATTGTAGATTAATTTCTGGTGAAGGCAATATTTTTTATGCATATACATATATAATTCATTCTAAAGAAGAAATTCAATATAGTATATTTGGATCAAGAAAGACAATAATAACTAAACCAATTAATATTAATCTTTTTTATAAACTTCAATTAAATAAAGATAATACTATTACTATTTTAAATATTAATAAATTTACTAGAGAATTTAATAAAAACTACTCATTAATATGTACAGATGTAAAAACAGATACATTTAAAATGCTTGATTTATTTAGTAAAGATGAATATACAGAAATAAATTTTTCACTTAAAACTATAGATAAAGATTATGAGAAAATTCATAATTCATTTTTAATTAACTTTGAACAATATTATAAAAATTGGATCGCACGTGAATATTTTTACTGTGGAACTGACCAATTAATTAAAAGTTATACATCTTTAAAAAATATGAAAAATAAATTATTAGATAATTTAATTATACAACCAATAATTATAATTACAGAAAATACTCATAAAAAGAAAAGTCCTTTTAATTTTCCTTTATCTGGTAATACTGATATTAAAAAGTTTAAAAATAAATACTATGCATGTTATCATACTAAAAAATATATGAGAGCACCATATCGTACATATTTTCAGAATAAAATTAATAATCATCATATCGTATTTGAATATCCCTCTGAATCAAAAAAAAATAAATGTAATCATGGTATATACGATCCAAACGAAATCTTAATAAAAAATGATAATGGGGAAAAAAATTATATTATTCATGATTTATTACTAAAAAAACTTTTAATATTAATTGCTTATTATTGTTATTTTGACTTGATGAGTATGCCACATTCTAAGGTTCTACCTGATAATCCTTTTAGACATAAAAATACATTAGTTGATATGTTAATATACAGACATTTATTTGAATTTACACACTGTAGTGGTTTTTTAATATATCAAACATATATTGTGGAGTTTAATAAAGACTTAAATATTGAACAAATATCACAACCTTTTTGTATTGTTAATTGTTCTTCACATGGGATTAATTTTCCATGTGGTTTTCAAATTAATAATGAAAATAATTTTACAATAAATATGGGTATTGATGATAATTCGGCATACGATATTGAATTAGACATTAGTAAATTACACTTTACAAATAAAGACGATGAAGAGTTTAATGAACAGTGTTTATATTTATCATCTGAATCATCTCTTACAACTGAACAAAAATTTAATGAAATTTATAAAAAATATTTAACAGAAGATTTACCAAAAGATTTACAAAAAAACATATACGATTTACTCGAATCACCTAAACAATCTAAACAATTATTATATGAAATATTTAAAAATGATCCACATCTTAAAAATATAGTAGATTCGGGTCTATTTGAAAGTTTAGATCTAGAATCACATCTTAGTGGTGATAATAAATATTATGATAAATACTTAAAATATAAAAAAAAATATTTGAAATTAAAAAATATTAAATAAATTAATCTTAAATATCTCTGTTTCTATTTTCAATTATACACAATATTGATTATAATATTATTGTATATTTCTATTAGAAAAATCGTTTAATTCTCTTTTATTTTCAATAAAAATTTATATAGATCATCTAATGATATAATTATTTTATAGTTTCTAGTTTTATGTTATATTTAAGAAATATATGATAATATTTATTATAACTTTAATTATAAAATCTAAAATAATTTATTATGATATTTTTAATATTATTTTATTTATTATTAATAATTAGTATTTTTATTAATGATTATCGTATAAATAGTCGAATTATTGTAATATGTTTATATTTTATATTCAAATGGTTAACAAATTATGATAAATGTACATTTGTTTATATGGAATCAAAATTAAGAAATATTCATCCAAAAAAAACATTTATTTATAATTCAATAAATGAAGTAAAAAATGAAAATAAATGTAAAGAAAAATATTATATATATATATTTACATTATGTGTAGTAATTATTAATTTAAAATATTTAAAAACATAAACAATTTCAAAATAATATTAAAAATATATAAAAGTTTTATATAAGATTATAGTTATTAAAAAATTAAAATCTTAATAAAAATATATATAATAATAAAGATCATTTATATTAAAATCAAAGTTTATTTATAAATTAGATTGATAATAAAAATATTATATTTTTATTTTTAATAATATTGGTGCATGATCACTTCCTTCAATATTTGTTAAAATTTCTGAATTTATTATTTTATTTTTTAGTTTTTTTGAGACTAAAAAATAATCAATTCTCCATCCTTTATTTTTTGGTCTTGCTCCAAATCGATATGACCAATAACTATATTCAACTTTATTAGGATTTTTATATCTATAAGTGTCAATTAATTTTAATTTTTGTAGATGTTCTTTAAAACTATTACGTTCTTCATCTGTAAAACCTGCAGTATGTTTATTTGTTTTTGGTGAATGAATATCAATATCTTCATTTGCTACATTTAAATCACCACATATAATTATTTTTTTTTCTTTTTGTAATTTATTAATATATTTTCTAAATTTAATATCCCATTCTTTTACTCTGTAATCCAATCTTTGTAATATTTGTCCCGAATTTGGTGTATATACATGAACTAAAAAAAAATTTTTAAATTCAAGAGTAATTAATCTACCCTCATTATCATATTTATTATTATTCATACCAAATTTAACATTAATCGGTTTTTTTTTACTAAAAATAGCAGTACCACTATATCCATTACGTATACTACATTGACTATAATATCTATTTTTATAACCAGATATTTTTTCTTTTAATTTTATTTGTGTTTTTGTAATTGGACATGATAATTTTGTTTCACCAAAACATATAATATCTGGATTTTCATTTTTAATTAAATCATATAAATATTGTTTATCAATTACAGAACGTATTCCATTAATATTCCATGCTATAATTTTAATTATCATTATATAATTATATAAAAGTTATAACTCTTTAAGCCATTCATTGATAAAATATTAATCATATAAATATAAAAATAGTATTAATATTTTAAAATTATTTAAATTTTAATCATATATAATAAGATCAAATTAACATCTTATAAAAATATTACAAATAGTTAATAATTTATATTTAAATATATACTATATATTTTATATAATGTTATTTGTTTTATTTAATAATAATAAAGTTATTGGTTGTTTTGATTGTAAAGAAAATTTAAATCAAATGATAAATGGTTTACAGAAAAATAATTTTTGTAAAAACTTAAGATTTACGTGTTATTATAATAATTCGATTTGTTCAATTAATAATGATAATATATTAGAAAAAGAAGAAAAACAAACAGAACATATATTATTAAGTCCCGAAGAGATTGAAAAAAGAAAAAAAATTGAATATAATTTAAATATATTAAAACAACGTAAAGAACGTATTGAAGAGAGTCAACGAACTTTTAAAGTTGATTTAGATTTATATAAAAAATTTAAAAAATTTAAACAAGAAGATGATAAATTTGAAATTCCCTCATTATTTACTCAAAAATGGAATATAATGGTTGAATTAGATAAAGATGAAAAATTACAATGGGAATATTTTTATAATAGTTCTCAAGAAAAACAAGAAGAATCAAAAGAATATACATATATTTTTTTGGACAATGAAAATATAAAAGAGAGAGAATTAATTGAAATTGATTCAGATGATGAAAATATAGATGATAAAAATATAAATGATGAAAATATAAATGATGAAAATATATAAATTTTAAAAATTCAAGATAATTGAATTTATGAAAAATATTATTTTTATGTGATAATTTTATTATATCAAAAATATTAGCATATTTATTATTTAAATATGCTAATTTTATAAATATATTTTAATTTTATATTTATGAAATATATTATGTTGTTTTTATAATTTTTATAATATAAATTAATAAAAATCTTTAAAAATATAAATATAACATATACTTATTATATTCATTTATAGTGATTATATTAGAAATATAGTGAAAAATATATTATTCTAAATATAATTATAATGTATAGAGATGAGGATTTAGAAATTATAAATAATAATTTAAGTAACTTAGAAAAAAAAGCAGAAACAATTTATTTAAAAAATTATGAACCAACACTAGATGAGATTAATAATGTATATGAAATAGTAAAAAATTATGTTCGTAAAAATAATTTAATTATTTATGGTGGTTTTGCTCAAAATAGTTTAATTAAAGCACAAAATGAAAAAGATGGTTTTTATGGTGAAACAGATATTGCTGATATTGAATTTTATAGTCCTGAACCAATAAAAGATATGATTAAATTATGTGATATTTTATATGAAAAAAAATTTAAATATGTAGAAGGATCAGAAGGTGTACATCCTGAAACTTATAAAATATTTGTTAATTTTATAAATTATTGTGATATTAGTTATATGTCACAAAATATATATGATAATTGTCCAACTATTAAAATTGATGGTATGCGAATGTGTCATCCACATTTTATGATTGTTGACGCTTTTCGTGTATATACAGATCCAATGACTAGTTATTTTAGATTAACAAAAACATTTACACGGTTTAATAAATTAATAAAATATTATCCATTTAATGAAAATACTATATATAATAAAATTGAATATAAAACAACTTTAAGTGAAAAAGAATATGATAATATTTATAATTTTATAAAAAATGAATTATTACAGAAAATGAAACTTATTGTAGTTGGACATCATGGATTTAATCGTTTAATAAGTAAATCGAATATAGATAAAAAATTTAAAATAGAAGAACCATTTTTCCAAGTTATTAGTATAGATTTTGATAATGAAAGAAATAATATTTTAAAATTATTAAAACAAAAATTTGGTAATTCTATTTTTTATAAAAAATATAATCCATTTTTTTCTTTTTTAGATAAAAGTGTTGAATTTTTTTATAAAAATCAATTAATATTACGTTTATATGGTAATAATGAACGATGTACTATTTATAAACAATCTGAAAAAACAAAAATATATCATGGTGCTTTTCAACTTCAAATATTATATGCTTTAATTAATTATAATCTTGCAATAATTAGACAAAATAATTTTAATAAAAATGTTTATATGACAATAATTACGCGATTACTCCTAGCACGTGATACTTTTTTAAATAAACATCATATGAATATATTAAGTGATAGTCCATTTGAAGAATTTATTATTAATTGTATTGGTAAACCTATTAATCCATTAAGACAAGCACGATTAAATAAAATAGAAAAAAAGAAAAAAGGTAAAATAATTACATTTAGATATAATCCAACAGGTAAACCAGGTAAAATACCTAATTTTAATTTTAAGAATAGTTCTGGTAATATTTATAAATAAAATATAATTTATTATAATTATAATTTTAGTTTAAAATAATTATATCTATATATTTTTATTATGAAATTTGATAAATATTTACTTTAAACTTTAAAATTAACTTTAATAAATATGAATTTTTAATAATATTAAAATAAAATATAATTTGATTTTCATAACTAATTTTTTTTAACTAAATATATAGATATAATTATTTTTTGGTTGATCTAAAATCATCTTTATTATATGTAGAATCAGATAACTCTTCATCTTCTTTTAAAACTTGAAGTTTGAATGGTTTCATATCTAGAGTACATAACTGAAATAATCTGTCTCCTTTTTTAACAGGTGTTATATATTGGGTATTTAATAGATAATTTGTATAAAAATCATAATAATCTCTATTATCACAACTGGTTATGTCTATTAAATCACATGTAAAATCATCTGAAGTAATAATACGATCAATTGGGACTTTCAATTCTTCTCTATACCCTGCATTAATAATACTTACTGAATTAGATTGTCTTAGTGGTAGTTTATAGATAGATAATCTAGGTTTTAATTGATAAGTAATATTATTACCATTTTCATCTGTTATTTCAGCCTTAAATCCAAGACTAATCAGTTCAGTTACACCAACTGAAAAATTATAATCTTCTTGAAAAAATATATCTATACTAACATCACCATCGTGAAAATGTTGCTGATTAGTATAAAGTTCTTTAGTTATTTTATTAAGTGGTTTAAGTTTAAGAGTATACATTATAGTATTATAAATTAATATTATTATCTATTTTAATTTCAATTTTTAAATTAGTAGTAATAATAATTATGATATCAGATATTTAAATAATATTGATATTGATAAACATATATTTAATTACTGATATATTAATAAAAATGATTAATAACAATTTAGATAGTTATAACAAGAAATATCAAACAATAGTTTATATCTATCTCGAATAAAATGTTAATAATAAAAAATATAAGATTACATATAACTATAAAAAAATAAACTTATTTATTTATTATTTGATTTTCCACAACTAATTATTTTTTACTAAATATATTTCTTTATTTTCATTAATAATTATTTTTTGGTTACTTCTAAATAATGTAAAATATGTATTAATTTTATCTATATATTGTTTAAAATTATTTTTTTCCTCATTATCATAATTTTCATATGTATCATAAAAAATAATATATTTTGTTTGTGGGAGTACAAAATATCTATATTTTTCATCATATATTAATGTCATATTTGTAAAATTATTAGGTCCGAGATGAATTTCATTACCACATCCACCTAAAAAATTAAAACTCCCATTAACAATATGACCATTATCTAACTGTTGACGAATATATTTAAAGAATAAAATATATTTGTTATATGATCTTGTCCAAGTATTAAAATTATTTAATTTATATTCATTATTTGGATCATATAATTTATTTTTATTAATAAGTTTAAGTAATTCAAAAAAGATTTTTTCATAATTATAATTTGATTCTGCCGAAATATCATAATATAATATTTTATATTTTCTTGATTTTTTATGAACTTCAATCATACTTGATTTTATTTTACGTTTTGTAACTAAATCTATTTTATTTCCACATAATATGATTGGAAGAATATCATTACCATACTTTGAAATAATTAATTTATGCCATTTTTTTACATTTTTATATGATAATCTACATGTTACATCAAACATAATAATTGCACCATCGATATTACTAATATTATCATCTTGTTCTGATATATCATTAATAATATTTAATGAATTATTATTATCAAATTGTAATTCATATTCTATATTATTTATTGTTGCACTATAATTTTTAATATATTTATCAATAATATGTCGTTTTAAAAAAGTTGTTTTTCCAACACCACTATCTCCAAAAATTTTAATAATATATTTATTCATTATAATATTAATAAAATATCTTTAATATATTTTTTTCAATTTTTAATATAGATAATCAATTTTTATTTTAATTTGAATAAAGTTTTTTATAAAATAAATCTTTGATTTATTTTATAAAGTTAATAAAATTTATTGATTATTGTATATTTGATACAATAAATAACATCTCAATTAATTTTATGAGTATTTAAAATTTTAATAATCTGTAACTATTAACTATTAACTATTTAATATTTAACGTTTAGATGATTTACGTTTAGATGATTTACGTTTAGATGATTTACGTTTAGATGATTTACGTTTAGATGATTTACGTTTAGATGATTTACGTTTAGATGATTTACGTTTAGATGATTTACGTTTAGATGATTTACGTTTTATTTTTGGTTCTTTATAATAATCTAAAGAATTAATTGGAATATCAAAAATTGGTGGATATAATGATGTTCTATTATATGAAGTATTATAATCTGAAATAAGATATTGTGGATACAATGGATCTAGATAATTAGAATAATAATAATTAACTGTTTTTGTATTTATTGGTGATTTTGATTGAAGATTTGTTGATAGTTTTTTTTTGGGATATGTTGATGGTTGAGGATATGTTGATGGTTGAGGATATGTTGATGGTTGAGGATATGTTGATGGTTGAGGATATGTTGATGGTTGAGGATATGTTGATTGATTTTGCGGTAGTTGTGAATATGTTGATGGTTGAGGATATGTTGATGGTTGAGGATATGTTGATTGATTTTGCGGTAGTTGTGAATATATTGATTGGTTTTGTGGTAGTTGTGAATATGTTGATGGGTTTTGTGGTAATTGTGAATATGTTGATAATTGTGATTTATTTTCTTTAGGTTTTTTTAGTGGATCTTCACGTGTAGGTGATTCGCTAAGTGGTCCAAGTAAATTACTTGGAGATGATGTCGGATCATAATTAATAACAATATTATCATCAATGTTAAAACCTAGACCACCATATTGTTCTTTTAATTTTAAATATTTTTCTTTATATTTTAAATATTTTTCGGTATATTTAGTCATATAATAAATATAGAATATTTTTATTAAAAATATTCTATATTTATTAAAAATATTCTATATTTATTTATAATGAAAGAAAATATAAATTTAACTATTAATGGTAAATTATTCCCATCATGGGTTTTATTAAATTTTAAAAAATATCAACTACCTAAAATTATAAGAAAAGAAGGTGATGATCCATGTAATGAAAAATTTAAAAAAGAATTAAATAAATATCAAGAATTTCTGGGACAATTTTTAAATTATAATTCACCATTTAAAGATATTTTAGTTTATCATGGTTTAGGTTCTGGAAAAACAGTAAGTGCTATAAATATTTATAATGTTTTATTTAATAATAATCCAAAATGGAATGTATTTTTATTAATTAAAGCAAGTTTACATAATGATCCTTGGTTAAAAGATTTAAAAGATTGGTTAGAAAATGAAGATAAAGAAAATCGAATAAAAAATATAAAATTTATTCATTATGATTCACCATATGCAGATAGAGATTTTTTAGAAACAATAAAAAAATCAGATAGTAGTCGTGAAAATCTTTTTATTTTTGATGAAGTTCATAATTTTATAAATAATGTATATAATAATATTTCTTCAAAAAAAGGTAAACGGGCACAGGTTATTTATGATTATATTCAACAAGAAAAAAAAGATAATTCTAATACACGTATTGTGTTATTATCTGCAACTCCAGCAATTAATAAACCTTATGAATTTGCATTAATTTATAATCTTATGAGACCTGGAACATTTCCAAATAGTGAAGCTGTTTTTAATCAAAAATATATATCAAATTTAAATTTTACAACTTTAAATGAATCATCAAAAAATCAATTTCAACGTCGTATTATGGGATTAACAAGTTATTATATTGGTGCAACTCCAGATAAATATGCACGTAAAACGACACACTATAAAAACTTAGAGATGACAGACTATCATCAAGAAATATATAATTATTTTGAAGAAATAGAAAAGAAAAAAGAAGAATTACAAAGAAAATTTAATCGTGGTTCAACTATAGGTAATGATATGTCAACATATGCATCATATACAAGACAAGCATGTAATTTTGTATTTCCATTTATAAATGATGATATAAATGGAGAACGTAGACCACGACCTGGGCATTTTAGAATAAAAGATACCGAAGCAATAATTATTGATGAAGGTAAGGATAAAAAAAAAATAGAAAATTTTAAAAAATCAAAAGAAGAAATTATAGAATATAAAAAAGCAACAGTTAAATTTATAAATGAATTAATTAATTATTTTAAAAATCTTCATCGAAATGATAAACAAAATGGACATACATTAAATGATGATATTAAAAGATATTTTGATAAATTTAATAAAAGTTATTCTAAATTATTGAATAATGAAAATACAAAACGATCATCATTATTAAATATAATGCATAGGTGTTCACCAAAAATGACAAATATTATTTTTAATATTTTAAAATCACCTGGTTCAACTATGGTTTATAGTAATTATGTTGAAATGGAAGGTTTACAAATATTTAAAGTTTATTTACAATTTTTTGGTTATGGTGAATTTAATAATGATACTTATAAAAAAAATAATACAAAAGATGGATTTAGATATACTGATTATCATGGTGGTATTAATAAAGTGGTTAGAGAACAAAATAAAACAACCTTTAATAGTAAAGAAAATACTTATGGAAAAGTTATTAAAATAATTATGATTTCACCTGCAGGTGCAGAAGGTATTAATTTAGCAAATGTTAGACAAGTTCATGTAATAGAACCATATTGGAATGAAGTACGAATTGATCAAGTTATTGGTCGTGCTGTCCGACAATGTATTCATAAAGATTTACCAATGAAAGATAGAACAGTTGATGTTTATAGATATAAAGTTGTGAGGAAAAACGGGAAAGAAACTTCAGATGAAATTATGGAACGTATATCAAGACGTAAAAATAATTTATTAATATCTTTTATTGAGGCAATGAAAGAAGTTGCTGTTGATTGTGAATTATTTAAAAATGTAAATATGTTAGGTTCACAATACAGTTGTTTTAAATTTAATGAGGATAGTTTGTTTGAAACTAATATTGGTCCTGCATATAATCCACAATATGAATTTGACGAAAAAATGAATAATGGTTTATCATCATTAGAATCACAAAAGAAAAAAATTAAAGTAAAAAAAATAAAAATAGTTAAAAAAATAGATGAAAATACATATTCTGATACAATTTATGCATGGTTATATGAAAATAACGGTGTTGTATATGATTATAATTTAGATTTTCCAATTGGTAAAGTTAAAAAAGATAATAATGATTTATTTAATAAATTAGATAAATCAATATATATAGTTGAAGATTTAATAAATATACCAATATTTAAATTATATTAATCTATTAAATTATCAATTTTATTTAGATATATTTTGTAATTAAAATTTAATTTATAAGTTATATATTCTATTTAATATAATATTTTTAATATAAAAATATTATATAATAATAAAAATAATTTAATATAAAAAGATCAGAAGTTTAATAGTCTTAATTTTGAATTAATTTTATAGATTAATATAATTTATTGTCCCATCATTTGTTGTCCCATCATTTGTGGTTGTCCCATCATTTGTGGTTGTCCCATCATTTGTGGTTGTCCCATCATTTGTGGTTGTCCCATCATTTGTGATTGTCCCATCATTTGTGGTTGTCCCATTATTTGTGGTTGTCCCATCATTTGTGGTTGTCCCATCATTTGTGGCTGCCCCATCATTTGTGGTTGTTGTGAGAACATTGATGTTAAACCATTCATTTGTTGCCCCTGTGTCATTTGATCAAATCCAATATTATATGGTCCTGTTTGATTTTGTGTACTATTTAATGGTGGTGCCATATATTGGACATGTAAAGGATCATAATCAATCTGAAATGGATTTTGTAAACTATTATTTCGTCCCTGTTCATGTTGCTGTTGCTGAAATGGTATGTTCATATTTAAATTTGACATAAATTCAGTATTTATACCATTACTTTGATCCGTATATCTTTTTTTCGAGTTTTTTCTTTTTCTTGTTCTTGATTTTTTTTTCGAGTTTTTTCTCGAGGATTTTTTAATTTTTCTGTTACCATTGTAACTATCACGTGGCATATATTAATTTTTAGAAAATTTTAAATTTATTTTTTAATTTGTTTTTTAATTTTTTTTAAAGTTTCTTTTAAATTTTGATTTTCTTCAATAAGTTTTGTAATTTTTTTTTCATATTTTTTAGATATTTTTTCAATTAATTCTTCTTTCATATCAGAAAATGAGACTTTTTTAAAAAAAACTGTTTTATCTAATTGTACAGACCAACTAAGATTACCATTATTTAAAACAACATATTTATTATCAATTTTAGATAAAAAACCTCCTAGTCGAAATTGTTTTTTTCCAGTTGTAGGATTAAATGTAAAATATCTAAGATGTGTATTTAATGAAACTTCTTTAATATCATCAACTTGTTGATAATCTTCTAATTTTTTTTTAATTTGATCAGGTGATAAACTTTCTTGATAACTTTTATTATTAAATTTATTATTTAATCGTTTTGTTAATTTATGTGGTGGCATTATAAAATAAATATATTTTATTTTTATACTATTATTCATCTGTATATTTTTCTAATACTGATAGAAATAACTTTCTAACTTTATCATTATTAGTTGTATGTTTTTTATAAAAAATATAATTTTTTTGAAAACTAACAATGATTCGATCAGATGCAGAGTTAGATAATATCATTAATTCCATATCATTTTGAACAATTTTTTTAATTAATATCCCACCCCATTTTAATTCATGATTTAGATTTATATAACGAATATAACCACCAACTTCAATTTGATTATATATTTGTATATTTTTAATAAAAATATAATCCTCTAATTCTTTACTATATAATTTATAAAATTGTTTAACTTTATTTTTTCTTTTTATATTCCATTCTTCTTGACTTTCTAATTGTTTTAAAAAATTATCAATCTTTAGTTCCCTTTGTGATTTCATTATAATTATATATAAATATTTATTTAATGAAAAACTAAATAATATTATTTAAAAACTTTTTAAAGTATAATTATTATAATAATTAATGATTGAAACTTTTTTTAATAAAAATATTTTAAATATATCTGATGACTTAAAAATAATTATTAATAATATAAAATATATTGATAAAATAGATGAACAAATTTATAATATTGAACATGATTATAATAATATGATAAATGAAATAAATCGTTTAAATATTGGATTTTATAAAAATAATTATCAAAATATAAATAGTTTAAAAATCTTACAAAAAGAATTGAAAATTATTAAACTATTATCAAAATATTCATTACAAGAAAATAAAATGAATGATGATTTTTTATTAAAATGTTTAAAATTATTATTAGAATTATCAGAAATTTTAAGACTAAGATTGAAACAAAAAGAAATTAAAATTAATAAAACAAATTTACATAGAAGTTCTTATAAATTTTGTAATTTTAAAGAAAAATGTTCTTATAATTATAGTAAAAAAAGAAATTATTGTTATCAAGATCATTATGTTCATAATATGATTAGTTATGATATTAAAGTATTAATTAATTTTATTGAAAATAATAATATTCTAACAAATAATAAAGAAATTTTAAAAAGTATAAATACTATATCATTTGTTGTTAATCATATGGAAACTGAATTAAATGCAAAATGTATGTATTTAGATGAAAGTGAGTGGGAAGAATATCATACAATTAATAATTATAAAAAAAATTAATTATTTAACTCAATGTAAAATATGAAATATCATTTCTAATTATTTGTAATTTTGTATATGTATTTATAATTAAATTATTTTTTATTATATTATCAATACATTTATTATTTTTATCACTATTTGTAAATTCCAAACATATTCCATTTAATTTTAATTTTTTAATATTATTAATAAAATTAATTGATACATTATCACTATCAATAGCACGTAATATTATATTATCTGTATTATTAATGAAATCCACCCATATTAAATAAATAATATTACAATTTATTAAATTATAATATGATTTTGTATAATTTAATATTATATTTATTTTATTAATTTCGATTTCTTTAATATCTAAAATTAATTTTTTATTTGTTTTTTTAACTAAATCTAATAAATCTTTTAATAATACTAAACTATAATTACAATATTTATTTGCTTCATCATAATTTAAATCTTTTATATTTTTATTAATATTAAATAACCGTAATAAATTATTATCATGATATAATACAATTTTATTATCTTTTGTTAATCTAACATCTGTTTCAATACCATAATATTTACAATTTATAAAACTATCCATAGTATTTTCCATATAATCAATTTCATTACCTCTATGACCATATAACATTAACTTTATCTATATATTTAATTTTTGTTTATTTTCTAAATGTAAATATTTAATATTATTTTTATTTTGTCCGTTATATTTGACTACATAGTTATTATTTAATAAATATTCACATAAACTATTATTATCACAATAAATATCTCCAAGAATACGACCAAATTTATCATTATCATCAAATACTTTTAATTTTATATTTTCAAATTTATTAGAAAGAAAATCAATAACTTTTTGTTTTACAAATAAACCAAATTCTTTTTCATCTAAATTAGTAGTTCTTGCTTCAGGTGCATCAATTCCATATAATCGAATTCTTTTTTTTTGTAATATAATATCAAAACCTAAATTAATATTAACATCAACTGTATCACCATCAATAACTTTAACTATATTTATATTATATTGATTCATTATAATATAAATAGATTTTTAGAAGTTTAAAATTTAATATATATTATAATGAATCAATATAAAAATAATTAATTAATTACTTGAAATACTAATCTAAAATAATGAGTTAACTTGTTATATTTATAATTTTTTAATTCTAATAATCAGTAAATAAACTAATTAAATGTATAAATAATATATAAATCATAATAATTTATTATTATCAATTAAAAATGTACATTTATCCGGTAAATTAAATATATCTTCTATAATATTAATTTCACTTAAATCTAAATATTTTAAATTATAACCTTTTTCCTGCATGAAATCATATAAATTATCTGGAAAATTATAAATTATAATATTATTAAATAAACTTTTTATTATATTTAGATATGAATATAGTAATCTTATATCAATATATTTATTTTTAAAACATTCTAATTTTTTATATTTTAAAAATTCAGTTTCATTATGATATTTATAATTATTATAATATTCCATTACATTTTGAAATTTTATAATTAAATGATTAATATTATTATTTTTTTGCATAACTTTTAATAATGATAATGAATCAAAATTATTATTATAATATTTTATTTTATATATTAATTTATTATTACATAATATAACATTATTTATTGTACAATTCTTAATTAATAATATATATTTAATATCTTTAATATTATTAATATTTAATGTATCTATATTTTGAATAATATTAAATATATTTATAATATTATTATCTATTTTAATATAATCATAATTTATAATAAATTTAACATTATTATTAATTAATAATCTAATTAAATAATTTAATTCATCATAATATATTTTATTTATTTTATTTATCATTAATTGTGTTTTTTTATGTGGATTATATTTTAAATTATATTTATTTTTAATATAATTCATTAAATTTGTTTTATTATAACAAAATAAAAATTCATAATATTCATTTATATCTGTTATATCTTTGTAGTAATTATAATTTATATTAAATTTTGATAAATTTAAATTAACAATATAATTATTATAATTATTTTGTAATAATTCTGTAATTATATAATTATAATTTATATCATTACAATTATTAAAATTTAATGTCATTAATTATATAAATTAAATTAATCTTTATCTCATTTTTGGATTTAAATATTCCATATTAAGATGGTTAAAAATATCTCTTTCAGATTTAACTTTAAAATTATTCTTATTTTTATCAAATAAGCCATATTCTGATAATTTATATCCCATTTTTTTTGCAATATTTCTCATAATTTTATTATGTTCACCTGAACCTGTAAAATATAATAAAGCATAATAATAACTACTATATGGTATAAATCGAATATCAATACGTCTAACTAAATTATTTTTTAATCTACTAAAACCCATATATTTTGTTTTAATATCTTTATCAGTCATATCATCTAATAATAACGGTTTATTATCATTATGTTTTAATTGTGTTTTAAATTTTTTAATAAATCTTTCTAAATGTTTTGCACTTTTATCTTTTGATAATTTTGTCCCTTTTTTTGAAATTAAAACATCAATATCACCACTAATAAGTTTACCACGTCTATAACTACCACAAATTTCAAAAACATATTGTTTTTTTTCTGGTAACTCTAATTTTTTATTTATTTTTTTAATAATATATTTAATTAATTTATAATATTCATCAATTTCGCTACGTGGAATTTCTTGTTGATATACTTTATGATATTTTAGTCCAAGTAACACTTTATCATTAACTATAATTTTTTTATCTTTGATTGCTTGTTTTAATTTCTTAATATTTGTAATACCTTTTTCATAAAAATTTAATGCATTTACACGACCAACTCCTATAATTTGTTCTAAATTTGCAATTGCATCTGTTTTTTCATTTTTAATATCTTTATATTTACCAATTTCTTTTAATTTACCTGTTTCTAATATTTCTTTAATTCTGTCTAAACTACCTTTTCCAATACCTTGAATATTTTTTAATTTTTTATAATTATCTAATGTAATTTGTAAATTATAGTTTTTTAATATATTTAAAACATTAATAAATATACGTAATTTAAAAGATGTTTGATTTACAATATTTGTATTTTTATTTTTTTTATAATTATCAATTTTATCTTTTGTAAATTCAATTAATTTACGAAATTCTTTTATTAAGTTTTCATTCATTATATATATAAATAAATTATTTTTTATTTTAAAATTCAATTTTTATTTTATAAAGTTAATAAGGTTTATTGATTATTGTATTTTTTGATATAATAAATAATATCTTTAGAAAACTAAGTTTTCTTATCCTATCAAAACAAATTTTTATTTAAATTAAAATGTACTAAAATATAAATTAATTATATTTTATAATAAAATAGTAAGGTTGCACAATTGGTTACGATATTATCAATTGGTGTAACTATATTATCGTCAAATTCATACCATTGATTATCATATCTATTTTTAACATAACTTGTATAATGACCCCTATTAATACCATGACCATAATGAAGATTAACAGCAAATAAACTATAAGATATTTTATTTATAGTTAATTTTTCTGAATAATCAACCATTTGTGTATTTTTACCAATGATTTGTCCATAATCATTCATTTTAAATCTTTTCAAATTAATAATTAAAATTTGGGGAAACTTCCAAATATCAGTTTTAACATATGCTTGATTTTTAATATGACAAAATTCACAATAAATTTTATTATTTTTATCTAATCTTTTTTGTTTATTAAAATTTTCAAAACAATCAATTAAATTATTAGCAGTTATATCTAATTGAATATTTTGAAAAATATCAAATCGATTATTTGTATAATTACAATAATAACATTTTGTATATTCATGGAATTGTCCAGTAAATAATATTTTTATAGCACTATATTCTACTGATATAAATCGTTGCCATTGAATTTGTGCCATAATATTACCTGTTAAAATATCATTTATTGTTTTAAAATTACCTTTATATGGTTTATATTTTTTAATATAATTAATACCATTTGGAACAAAAGTAACTTTTTGTTTAATTTCATCTTCTAAACTTGAAATTAAAAAAGTTAAAAATTCATGTGAATCTTGTTGGGCTAATTCTCCCCAAATTGAATTTTTTTTTATGATTTTTTCTCTAAATGTATTTGGTGTAATATTACAATTATTATTATCTAAACTATATTTAAAAATTCTTTGTAATTCATAGATTATTGTATCTTGTTTAAATTCACCATTAATAATATAATCTGTAAATAGTGGCGTATTTTGTAAAATTGCTAAAATTGAATTCATATAACAAGAAATACCATCTTTATTTGAAAATTTTCCACATCCTAATGTAGTCATTATTTGATATAAATATAATAATAATAATATTTTATATCAATTTTTATTTTATCAATTTTTATAATGAAAATAAATTTAATAAAAATAGGTAAAATTAGTACAAAAAAAGAATTAAATAAATACCCAATTAATGAACCATATTTTTATAATAACTATTTATTCCATTATTTAATTATGACTAATAATTTAAAAGGTTTAAAATTAGCAGAATTTCCAATATATGAATATAATGAAGATGGTTATAATGGTTTTATGTTAGCAGCAAAATATAATTATTATGATATATTATCATATTTAACAGATAAATATAAAGCTAATATTTTTGATAGTAATAATGAAAATGATAATTTTTTACATTATCTAGATCCAAGTCATACAAATTATGTAAATTTTATATTAAATAATAATTTAACGCATTTATTTTATAAATATAATGATGATGAAATATCGCCATTAGACTATGTATTTAGTAATGGAACATATAATAATATAATAAAATTAATAAATAATATTAATTTTAAATATGGTGATTATGAAAAAACACCATTTTATTATAATTTATTATTAAATGATGAATTAAAAACAGAACAAATTATAGAAATTTTAAAAATTTTAGAAAAAAAAAATAAAAGATTATATAATTATGTAGATAATACGGGAAATAATTTTTTATTTCCTGTTGTTTTAAAAAATAATTTTAAATTATTACAATATCTTGGTAATCAAAATTTAAATTTTGATTATTATACACCAATTGTAACAAATCATATATTTAAAATTGCATATTTACGGGGAATAACTACAAATGATTATAAAATGGCTAATTATATTATAAATAAAATAATAGATAAACATGATTTTTATAATACAGATAAAAATGGAAATAATTTATCACATTATATTTTAAAAATACGAAAAAGTTTTCATAAAGGAAATAATGAAATTGAAGATAAAATTTTAACAAAATATAAATTATGGGATAATAAAAATATAAATAATGAAACAGTTATAGATTATATGAAAGAATTAAAAATAAATAATAAATATTATAAAGGTTATAAAAAAGAAAATAATATAGAAAAAATAAAATTACAAACTCATAAATATAGTTATGGTAATATATTTCAAGCTAGATTTACAGATATTGCATTATTTATTTATAAATTAAATATAAAATATAAAAATTTATATTTACCAAAATATAAAGGAAAATATAAACATAATGATTATATGAATATTACATTTCCAGATACAATGTTAAAAAAATATAATAATTTCCCATGGTTAATTATATGGAATAATAAAAGTGATTTTTATATTCATCCCCAATTAAATAAAATAATGAATAAAAATAAAAAAAAATATGATTATGGTATAGTTATTTTAAGTTTACGTTTACCAAATGATGGTTTACATGCATCATTATTATTATATGATTTTAAACATAATATAATAGAAAGATTTGATCCATATGGTGATACATCAATTTTAGATATTGATATGGATAATATATTAAAATCTAAATTAACATTAAATACAAAATTTAAATATTATAGTCCAAAAATGTATTTTCCTGTTGCTGGATTTCAAACTCTATCAGATGAAAATAATCCAATGAATCAAAAAATGGGTGATTTTGGAGGTTATTGTTTAGCATGGTCTTTATGGTATATTGAACATCGTATTTTAAATAAAAATATTGAACCCAAAAAACTTATTAGAAAAACATTAAATAAATTTTTAAACATGAAATTAAAACCAGATGAATATATTCGAAATTATGCAAATGATATCAATAAATATAGAATTCAAATATTAAAACAATTAGGATTAAATGAAAAAGAAGTCAGTAATGAAGCACTTAGTATGACAAATTATAATATAATAACTCAATTTATTATAAAAAATCTTTAAATATAATCAATAAAATTAATATCTAATGTTTCATCTTATTACTTTTATTAACTATTATAAAAAATCTGTAATAGTTAATAAATTAAATACAATCAATAAAATTAATATCTAATGTTTCATCTTATTACTTTTATTAACTATTATAAAAAATCTGTAATAGTTAATAAATTAAATACAATCAATAAAACTTTCATTAACATCTAATGTTTCATCTTGTTTCTTTTCTTGTTGTTTAGTAAAATATATATCATCATCTTCATCATTATCTTCATTTTTATACTCAAGTTCAACTTTTTTTAATCTTCCTTCTTTTTCTAAAATTTTTTTTTGATTTTGTGTATATCTAAAAATAATTTGAAATTTACTATCATCACATTCACTCATTGGTTCCATTAAAACTAAATCGTCGATACGTACACGACATTTTTTTTTAATGACTCCACATAAACTTGCAATACGTTCCTCACCATGAATATTAGTAACTTTAAAATGACAATTACCAAATGATTTATTAACTATTCCATATTCTTGATATAAACTTGACTCGGCATAAATGATATCAATTCCTTTTAACATTTTATTACGAGTATTATTATTTTTTTTCTTCTTAGGTGGCATCAATAATTATATTAAGTTAATGTTTAAATAAAAATCAAAATTTTATAGTTAAAAAATAATATGTCAGAATAGGTTAATATTTCATAATATATGGGGCATTTAAAAATTGTCTTGAAGAACTACTCATTGTTCCAGATTCAAAACTATGTAAATTTATATTATCTGTTTCATGTTTAAATCCATATGATCTATTTTCATTTGGTACAAACATATAATATTTTAAAAATTCATCAGTAAATGGATCTATATTAGTATTATTTTGTATTTTACGCCAATAATAACTATACCACTGATAATTTTCATAATTTTCTTTTGGAATAACTATTCTTCTATAATCATCATATTTTACAGACAATTTTAATTTATCTGGTATATTAACATTACAATCACCTTTTTCTGAATTAACAGCAGCCCATATTGATCCACCAACAGCAAAAAGTATTCCAATTGGAAAAAATACAGCTCCAAGTATAACAGTTGTAGCAACTCCAATAACAATACTACTAGCAATTAGAGCGGGATCTGGTATACTTTTTGATATTGTTTTATATTCTTCATCCGTAATTTCAATACTAATTGCTTCAGGTAATAATATATCATTATCATTAATTTTAATACAATGTTTTTTTTGTGATAATTTATAATTATATTCTTGAACAATCGTTTCATCGTAATCTGCATTTGCTTCATATTCCCAATAATATTCTTCACATTCTTCTGGTGCATTTTCACTAATAACTAATCCTTTTGTTGGTGCTGTTGAGTAATATTTACTTTTGAGAATCCACATCGAACGATTACATAAAACCCATCCAGGTGGAATATTGACATTATTAATAGTGACACTATTAATGTCATTAATAATAATGCCATTATTTTCATCTGAATTACTATTTGATGTTATATTATTATAATTTTCATGAACAATATATCCACATATTGAACCTTCATAAAATGGTTCTATTATTTTATTATTTAATTTGATATTATTTGTATTTAAAACTATATTTCTTCTATTTGGTATTTTTTTTGATTCTGATAATGAAGAACAATTATCAATATCATTTTGATTATAACCACTTTTAACTACATAATCAGGTGTATTTTTTGTTTTAATATTTAAAGTATTACCACTAATTGTAAATTTTTTAGTTTTAATATTAATTTTATTTTTATCTATAATTCGATGATTACAACTAAAATCATTTGGATTAGATTCTGTTTGTATTATTTCTTCACTATCTGGATTATTTGTTGTTTCTGTTGTAGTTAATAATAATTTATCATTATTATTAATATTAAATGACATTGTGTCTATTATAGTAGTTGATTCAATATCATTTTCAATACGTTGATATAAATTAATATTATTAAGTTTTATACCATTTGTAGTATTATTATTTAATTTAATATTATTATTAATATTAAAAGAATCAACCATAATATTAACATCTGTTGGATCTAATTTAACATATTTATTTATTTCAAAATTCGTAAATTCAATAGGTTTATTTATTTCTAAAAATGTATCATTATTTAAATGTTTAACATAATTATTAATTTGAATAATTGCATCAATTATATTTTCTGTTTGTGAAAAAGTTTCTTTATTATAATTATTAAATAATATTACTATAACCAATAGGATTAAAACAAATATTAATTTTATCATATATAATATATGATAAAATCAAATTTAGTAATTTTACTTATAACTATTATTTTTACAGTACTTTTAAAAAAATATAATATTGAAGAATTTAAAATTAATGAAGGTATAACAGAATCAATAAAAAATATTGGTTTAGTTGTAAAAGAATTAAATAAGGAGTCGCATTTAACATTTCCTTTTAATTTAATTATTAAAGAATATAATAAGATTGTAAATATTTCTAATTCAGATATTAATTGTAATGTTAATAATTTTATTATTAAAAATGAAAAATATAAAATCCATTACAATTATACTTATGATAGTAATTCTAATAATAATTATAATTTACAATTAACAGGACCAGTTGGTAATATTTATATATCTCCATCTGAAATTATTTTAGAAAACAATACATCGTATATAAATATTACTGAAGATAATTTTGAGATTAAATCATCAATAGTTGACATTAATGCAAATCAATATAATATACAATCAAATAATATAAATATGAATACAAATCAACTTAAAATATTAAATGAATATTATACACATCTTTCACCTGGAATTATAATACCATTTAAAGGTGGTATTATTGGAAGATGGGATAAACAACAAATACCACCTGGTTGGATTGTATGTAATATGAAATTATTTCATCTTAAAAGTGAGTATTTAGATAATTTTGAAGGATATGAATATCAAAATAATTATTTTGATTATTCAAAAGGATTAATATATAATAGATTTAATAATAGTTATCAAAAAATAACAAATTTTAATGATCCTCTACCAAAGGTCATTTTATTAAATACATATAATTCTATTTTTGATAATAATACAAAAACATATGAACCAACGTTAGAATTATTATCTGATATAAATATAAATAATATAGATATATTTCACCAATTATATATGTATGTACCTGATATGACAAATTTATGGGGTATATACCAGAATAATCGAAATGATAATGATGATAATTCATATATGAAAAGTGCTCAAGCACATTGTAGAGTATGGGATTCTGCGGTTTATATTATAAAATATTAATCTTATTTAAATATAAAATTTTTAAAATAATTATTAAGTTAAACAGTTTTTATATAAAAAAGTATCTAACATAATATATATTATTATGTTAGAAAATCAAAATACAGTATATTTAACATGGACGGGAGATTTTATTAATGAACATAGTAGTGAAGTTAATAATTCATTTCCAGTCATTAAAGTAAAAAATAATAATAATGAATTTTTATATTATTGTATTAATTTTACAGGAAATAATTCACAAGAAATTAATAATTATATAAATAATAAAACAAGAACTTATTATTCTAAATTTAATATTGTTAATAATAATAATAATATTAAAATTAATTTAAAAATACCGGATGAAATAATAAATATTGAAAATGAAGCATTTAAAGGTGTTTCGATATGCAGTTTAGAATTATCACAAAATTTAAAAAGTATTGGTGATTATGCATTTTATAAAATTATTAATAAAACAGAAACAGAAACGATTATAAATAATTTAATTATACCTTCAACAGTAACTTATATTGGAAAATTTGCTTTTGCAAATTGGAAAATTAATAATGATAATAATTTATTTATAGATAATAATTTACTTACAATTAATGAAGGAGCGTTTTCTTCACAATCTACTTATCAAAATACTATAAATAATTTAATAATCCCTTCAAGTGTTACAAATATTGGAAATCATGCTTTCGCAAATTGGAAAATTACAAATAATATTAATTTATTTTTAATTAATAGTAATTTACAAATAATTGGAAATAATGCATTTAAATCAAATCAAAATAATCAAAGTAAAATAAATAATTTGTTAATACCTTCAAATGTTACACATATCGGAAATAATGCTTTTATTTATTGGGAAATAAATAATGATAATAATTTATTTATTGATAATAATTTACTTAAAATTGGCGATTATGCATTTTATAATAATATAAATCAAAATATAATTAATAATTTAATAATTCCATCAAGTGTAACATATATTGGACATTATGCTTTTTTGTATTGGAAAATTAATAATAATGTTAATTTATTTACTGGAAATAATTTATTAACAATTGGAAATGGTGCTTTTTATTCAGACAAAAATATTAATTTTATTAGAGATTTAACATTTCCATCAAGTGTAACATATATTGGAAATAGTGCTTTTTATTATTGGACAATTCATAATGATATTAATTTATTTACAGGTAATAATATTATATATATTGGTACATATGCTTTTTATACAGATATTAATAATTCAAGTACAATTGAAAAATTAATAATTCCAAATAGTATAGAACAAATTGATAATACAAGTTTTCAAAATTGGGATTATTTTACATTTCAAAATAATAGTACTTTTAATTCAAAATTTGGTTCAAATAAATATATTTCACCATTAAGTAAATCAATTATTGAATTAAGTAAATTAGCACAAAAATTAAATGAATCAAATGATTTTGAACGTTCATCTGGTATAAATATTAAAAAAGATAATAAAAATATTAAATTAAATAAAAATGAAGTTGATATGAATATCAATAAAATAATAATAAAAGATACAAATGATTATAATAATATTCAATTAAATGATAATATTAAAATTAATAATAATAAACAAATAGTATATAATAGTAGTATTGGTATAAATGAAATAAAATATAGTAATCAAATTATTATAGATGATGAAAAAATTACAATTAAAACAGGTGATAATGATTTTATTAAATTAGAAAATGATAAAATAATAATTGATACAAATACATTTGATGCAGAATGTTTAAATGTAGATTTAAATACAAATAATATTAATTTTGATAGAATACCATATATAACAGGTATTAATCAATTATTAACACCATTACAATCGGGAATAATCACTCCATTTATTGATAATGGTCATTTACCAATACCGCTTGGATGGTCATATTGTATTACTAATATATTTATACTTAAAAGTAAATATAGACAAATTAATAATATTAAAGGTGAAACATATGAATATAATCAATTTGATAATAATAAGTGTTATAATTCAATGCAAATTAATTTTAATAATAATAATTATAAAGTACCTGAAGCAATGAGAGTTAATTCTGATGATGACAATATTGATGAAAATATTTTAAATAAAGATGGTGCTCATTGGAAACCAAATAATATAAATCAATATCCATGGCAAAAAATAAAAGATTATAATTCTTCATTAAATAATGATCAAATATCTGAAATAATTAAAACTTGTTATGTATTTCAACCAGATATGTTTGATAAATCGGGTATATATCAACCTCGTTTAGATGAAGCTCATAATTATAATACTATATCTACTTTCAAACGTGGTGCAAATGTACGAACCAATACAAAACGAGAATGGTTAGTTGGTAAATATATTATGAAATATTAATTCTTTATTTCAACTCATTTTTTTATAAAATATCATAATTACTTAAATTAATATTATAATTATTATTTAAAAAAATTGAATATTAAATATTATTAAATATATTTAATAATATTTAATGAAAAAATATTTATATTTTAGAGAACACTCTAGTTATATTCTTAATAATGTTATTAAATTTGGTTCAACAAAAGATATAATAAATCGAGATACTACTTATGCAACAGGTGAATATACAAGAGGATATTATATAAAAGTAATTGAAATTTTTACTAATATTGATATTAAATTTATTGAAAAATTATGTCAAAATTATTATAAATCTTATAATAAATATATTAATGGTGGTACCGAGTTTTATAATAAAATAATTATTAATGATATTGAAAATTATTTAAATCAAATGGAAATTAAATATAATATATTAACAGAAAAAAATATTAACAATTTACAAAGAGAATATAATTTAAATATATTAATATCGAAATTAAAAAAATATAATTGTGGTCAAAATTTAAAAAAATATAAAGTTAATAATTTTAAATTAAGAGATTATCAGAAACCAATAACTACATATATTTTTAATTATTTAAAAAAAAATCTTAATATATATTTGAATTTAGCAACAGGTGGAGGTAAAACTTTTATTATTTTTTATATTTTACAATTATTATCACCTGATATAATTATAATATTTTCACCTCGTACCAAAATTAACGAACAAAATATAAATAATAAATATATCAAAATGTTAAAAGATAAATATGATATTTTTAATGTAAGTAAAGATAAACATTTTAATGACTTTATTAAAAAAAATAATAAAAAAATAATAACTTGTTGTATTCAAAGTGCAAATAAATTATATAAAAAAATAAAAGATTACGCATTAAATAATATTTTTATTTGGTTTGATGAAGCACATTGGGCAATTGATAATTGGATAAAAGAAAATATAAACATATGTTGGTTAGATAATAATTATAAAAAAATATTTACAAGTGCTTCACCTGATGAAAGTTTTGTTAAATCAAATTTAAAATATTTTGGTAAATATTATAAACCATTTACTGTTAAATACTTAATTAAAAATAAATGGTTGTGTAAATTACTACCATATATGTATGAAACTAATATACAAAATATTAATATTTGTAAATATATTTTAAAACATTTTAAAAAATATAAAAAAAAATATGGTTTTAGTTTTCATTCATCCTGTTTAAATGCATTTAATCTATTTTATAAACATTATAAAAGATATAAAAAAAATAAAACATTAATTAAACCATTTTTATTAGTAAGTGAAAATAAATATATTATAGAAAATAAACAAAAAATAAATTTAAATTATAATTTTATGAATATCAATTTATTTGAATTACATAAAAATAGTATAGCATATGTTGTAAAACAATATGATATGGGTTATGATTTCAGTGATTTAGATTTTATTACATTTAGTGACCCAAAAATGTCAGAAAAAGATATTATTCAATGTATTGGTAGAGGTACAAGACCTGATAAATTAGATAATGGTAAAAATTTAGAAAAAAAATGTCATATATTACTACCCATTTTTATTAGTAATGAAAATATTGATTATAATAAAATAAAAATTGTATTATTATATTTAATAAAAGAGTGTGGTATCGATTTTGATACAATTATAAAAAATTATACTATTTTAAAAAATGATAATAATGAAAATAATAGTAATAATTACAATGGTGTTAATAATATTAGAAGTAAACTAATTGATGAATTTAATAAAGCAATATCAACAACAAAAAGATTATATAAAATATGTATTAAAAATAATATTGATAGCGAAGAGAAATATAATATATTTAGTAAAAATAATGAATATTATAAAATGAAAAAAACAATTTATGATTACAAAGATTTTAAATGGAAAATAATTGTTGATCCAAATAGTGAAAAATATTATAATAGTGTTGAAGAATGTAATAAAGCTATGAATATGATTATCGATAATATAAAACAATTAAATACAAGTAAAAATAAAATACAACAAAGAATTAAAAAATTAAAAATTAAAGGAAATATATTGTACCATGAATATGATAATAAAATACCACCATATAATAAATTAAAGGAGTATTATTATTAGTTTAGTAATGTCTAATGGAGATGCAACTTTTAGTTTAAAAGGATATACTCATCAATTATATGAAAGTATTATTTATTTATTAGATAATAATATAAAAGAAATTAAAATAGAAGGAATTGAAGATATTGATTATTTAACAGATAATAATAATAAATATATTATTCAACTTAAATACCATACTTTAAATACGACAACTAGGGAAAGTATAGATACAAATAGTGGACTATTTAAAGTATATAAAAGATATATGCTAAATAATTGTAATTATAATAATACAAAAAAAATTATATATTATATTTATGATGAAAATAATAAAACATCTATGACACAAAATTTCAAAAAAAAATTAAATATTAATATTTTTAAAAAAACTGTATTATCATATAATAAAAAAAAAAAAGAAAATATAATAAATATTAATAATAATTTTATAAAATATACAAAACAATTTATTAAACTATTAGAAATTAAAATAATAAATAATTATAATTTTAATTATAATATTTATTATACAAAAATTAAAGAATCAAATATATTTAATTTATCATTAAATAATATTTCAGATAATATGACATATAACTTATTTCATTTTATTTTTAAATTTATCACAGAGAACTTATTTAATGGGAATAAAATAATTTATAAAAATGAATTTATAAACTATATTAATGAAAATATAATTAAAACATTTAATTTAAATGACATGATAAATGATTTAATTAATATGGAATTAAATAATAATTATACTAATGAACATATGATATTATTATTTAATAATACAGAAGATATAATTAAAAAAATAAATGATAAATCATTATTTAAATTAATACAATTATTAAATAATAATCAATTAAGAAATAAATATATGATAATATTTACACAGAAAATAATAAAAGAAATAGATACAACATCTGATGATTTTAATAATATATATAATAGTATATTATTACATTGTAAATATATTATTACAAAAAAATGTAAATATACACATTTTACTAATTTATTAAATAATAAAAAATTTAATATAAAATAATTAAATGAATTTATAATATGTATTAATTATAAATAACTTTGTTCTAAAATTGATCTTATTAATTCATTTAATTGTTTTATTTGAATTGAATTATTTTGTTTATTTTTTTCAAGTATATCTAAATATTGAGTAATTTCATTTTGTTTATTTTGTGATAAAATATATATTTGTAAATTATTAAAATTAATTTGATTAATACCTTTTTGACCACTACCTTTTGCTAATCCATATATACGATTTTGATTAAATAATAATGTATAATATAAATTTCTTTTTGAGATTATATTATGTTTATTATGAATAACCCAACCATGATGATTTAAAAAGAATTTATTTTTTTCATATCTAACACAATCTAATGAAACACCATCTTTTGCAATAATAATTTCATCTTTGTAATTATATTGATTAATATAAAATGATGGATTACCACCACCATATACTGGATATTTCCCTTCTATTTTCATTTCTTTAGTAATATATGTTCCAGAATGTATATCACATACTTTACTTAATTTTTTAATTTCAATATTATCTAAATTCTTTTGTATTTGATTTTCAAAATAAAATTTCATTTGTTGATTAATCATAACATTATCTTCTTCTAATCTTTGTTTTCTTTTATTTAATAAATCTAATTGTTCAACACATTTTTGTTGTTTTTCTAATGTTGGGATTGGAATTTGTATATTTTGTAAATATTCTTTTGAAATATTTTTTAATCCAGCACCTTTAAAACCATTTTCAAGTAAATACATGTTATTTAATAAAAAGTAATATATATATTTATTCATTGGTGTTTTAATAATAATATTATGGTCCGAGCAACTAAATTTATTATCTATTTTAATATTTGCTTTTCCACCATCACCAATAATAATACATTCATCCTCATAATCATATTCATTACATTTTTGAACTTTATAACTTGATGTATAAAAATTATATTTACCATTATCTTGACCATATCCTGCTTTTCTTTTACTTTTTGGCATAAATTCACATACATCACCCAACTTTTTAAACTCACATTTTGATTTAGATACAAGTTTAGCAAATTCTTCATCAATCATATAAGTATTTGGATCCCATGAAAAGTTATTATGTTTCAAATCATTATAACTAACTTTTACAAGTTCAGTAATTATATCGCATTTATCATTTAACTCGAGAAATTGAATATCTTTTGTTTGTTCACCCTTAACAAAATAAATACATATAGTTTTTGTTCCAGTTGATGAGAATATACCTCCAGGAATTTTAAGAATCTTTTTAATATTACAACTATCACAAAAATATTTACGATATTTAATAAATTTTCCAATTCCTGTTGTTTCTTGACCATCTTTAATAATACATAAACCTAAATGTTTTGTTTTATAAATAACCATTTGTGAAGCAATTGGTGCATCACATTTACCAATATCAATTGGTATAATATTTTTAAATTCTGGCATTTTATCTGTTTTAACATGATTATAATGTTCTAATGTATTTTTGTATGAGATTCTTTTACCAAATGGAACATTATGAATACTTAAATCTAAATATTCTTTAATATTAGTAACAAAACTATCACCTTGAATGATATTATCAAAAGTATCTAATGAAAACATTGCATTAATCATTGCTAATTTTGCTTGTCTATCACCAATTTCAACACCATAAATATTTCTATCTTTAATATTAATATTATATTTATTTTGTAAATAATTTTTCATATATAATGGAAATCCAAATGTTCCACAAAATTCATCACCAATAATACTATTATTATTAATATATTTTTTAATATCATTATTATCTAACAAATGAAATGACATTAACATTAAATCTCTTTCAGTGAAATAATTACCTAAATCTTTGCCACTATTTCCTTTATATTCATTTAACATATATTCACATGCAATACCAATTAAATCCTGATAATAAAATATATTTTTTTCTTGTGAATATTCATAAATTTCTAAAATTAATTTAGATAATATAAGATGTTTATTACAATTAATAATATTTTCATTTATATAAATTTTATTAGTTAATGGATGATTACTTAAAATTATACCAATTTTAGTTAATGATGGAATAATATTATCATCTTTCGATTTTGTTAATATAGATGTATCATTTAATAAATATTTAATATTAAAATATTTTAAAAAATCGTTTAAATCTTCATTATCATAAATAATATCTGTTGGATATTTTTTAAGATTAAGTAAATCAAATTTACCAGTTTTTGAAATTTTATTTTCCAAATAACAAATAACTAGAATATTAATAATATCATCTAATGCTGAGTCACCAGTTATCCCTGCACCACTTAATATATTATGCCATTTTTTTAATTTATTTTTAAATTCATTTTTAAATTGTCGTTCTTCATTTTTCGATTGTTTATCTTCTTTTGATAATTCAAAATATATTTTACCTGATCTTAGTTGTTTAATTAATTTATATTCTTTTTCATCAATATTTTTAATTAATCTTTCTACTTTATATTTGGATCTTTTTTTAATAATTTTATCAATATCTAATGTTCTATATTCTTTAATTAACTCATTGTTTGTTTTCTTTTCTAGTTTTAATTTGAAGACTTCTGTTTTTTTTTTATGTTTATCAGATTTTAAATGAGTTTTATTATATGACTTTTGTTCAGGTTTTGTTTTACAAATTAAACATTCATATGTTGTATTCATTGACATTATATTATAAGTAGTAATTAAAATGTATATTTAAATCAATTTTTATAAAGTATCATTAATTAAAATAATTTCTAAGATCTAATACTTGTTAATAATTGAATAAAAAAATATCTTATTTATTAAATAATTAACCAGAACAACTTTCGCAATTATCTGTTTCATCTTGTATCATTAATTTTTGAATTCTAGGATCAATTGTAACTTTAATAGCACCCTTTGCAGCTTTTGTTCTTAAATAATACATTCCTGTTTTTAATCCATTTTTCCATCCCCAAAAATGACAACTATTTAGTTTTTTATAATCTGGAATAGCCATAAAAATATTCATTGATTGAGTTTGATCAACAAATGGTGCTCTAGCACGTGCATTTTTCAATACCCATATTTGTTTAATTTCCCAAATTGTTTTATATAATTTTTTAAATTTAGGTGGAATATTTGGAATACGATTAATACTACCATCATCAGCAATCATCATTTGTTTAACATCATTATTCCATTCCCCAATACTAATTAAATCATCAATTAAATGTTTATTTATAATTGTAAAATCACCTGCTAGAGTTCTACGAGTATAAATATTATTTGTAAACCATTCAAAACATTCATTATTTCCGAGAATTTGTGAAGTACTAGCAGTTGGCATTAATGCGGTAACCAGACTATTTCTAACACCATATTTCATAATATGTACTCTTAAAGTTTCCCAATCTCTTGATAATATACCATTATAATCCCATAACTCAAATTGAAATATACCTTTTGAAATAGGTGATCCGATATAACTAGAATAAGCACCATAATAAGAATTTAATAATTGTTCTCTTTTTGTTAATCTTAGTTTATGATAATATTGATTTTCAATATTATCTTTAATAATTGGTATATTATCATTAATTTGTGTCATACCTTTAATAAAATGATTTTCATCATAATATTCTGGTAATTCATTTATATTTTGTAATAATTTAGCCATATCATATCTATCTTTAGCAATATCACTACTTGCAGTTAAAGCTGCATGATAAATAGTTTCCATCATTATAGTATTAAATTGAATTGATTCTTCACTATCAAAATTAATTTTCATTTTAACTAGTGTATCTGCTACTCCTTGAATACCCAAACCAATTGGACGATTTCTCATATTACTACATTTTGTTTCTGGTGTAGGATAATAATTTTTATCAATAACTTTATCTAGATTAATAGTAGCAGTATATGCAGTATCCCATAATTTATTAAAATCATATTTATCACATGTATATTTAATCATATTATCAAATCCACCAATATATGTTTTACCATAAAATATTTGTGGATATGTTAATTTAAAAGTATCATTTTTATTATTTTTTTGAATTATTTTTATTATATCTTCACCAATTTCTCTTTTTTCTTCAAATTTATATCCTTTTGAATTCATATAATTTTTAGACCATTTACAATATTTACATTCTTCTTTTGTATAAATAATCCATTGTCTATGACTTTTAAATGGTATAAGACAGTGATTAATTGCAATTGATGCTAAATTACATACGGCATGCTCTTCATCATTAGAGACCTCTGTAATTTCATTACATAAATTTGAACTTTTAATTATACCTATATTTTTTTGGTTCGATTTACGATTAATATGATCTTTATATGACATATATGGAACACCTGTTTCAAGTTGTGACTCAAAAATAGTTTCCATTAATTTCCTTGCTTTAACAACACGTTTATATTTTTTTTCTTCAACATATTTCCAATATAATTTTTTATAATCTTCACCATAAACATCACATAATCCGGGTGCTTCAACTGGACAAAATAAAAACCAGTCACCGTTTTTTTCAACTTGTTCCATAAAAAGATCACTTATCCATAATGCAAAAAATAAATCTCTTGCACGTTCTGTTTCAGCACCAAAATTCTTTTTTAATTCTAAAAATTCAAAAATATCGGGATGATGTGGTTCAATATAAATAGCAAAACTACCTTTTCGTTTACCACCACCTTGATCAACATATCTTGCAGTTTCATTAAATACTTTTAACATTGGAACTATTCCATTACTAGTTCCATTTGTTCCACAAATCAAACTACCTTTTGCTCTTACATTACTTATATGTAATCCAATACCACCTGCCCATTTTGAAATTTGTGCACATTTTTTAACAGTATCGTAAATACCATCAATACTATCATCTTTTATTGGTAATAAAAAACAACTACTAAGTTGTGAACGTTTCATACCACTATTAAAAAGTGTAGGTGTTGCATGAGTATAATATTTATTTGACATTAAATCATATGTTTTTTTAATTAATTCTAAATTACCACAACAAATAAAACTTGCAACACGTAAAAATATATCTTGTGGTCTTTCATAAATTTCTCCAGTTTTTAGATTCTTTGTTAGATATGCTCTTTCTAAAGTTTTAAAAGCAAAAAAATCTAATTTAAAATCTCTTGTATAATCAATAATATTCTCTAATTCCAAACTGTTATTATTAATCCATTTTAACCATTTTTGGTCAAAATAATCTTCATTATTTTTATTAATTATATTCATTTTATCAACAAAACTATTTTTTGTTTTTTTATGTAAATTACTTATAAGAATACGTCCTGCTAAATTACCATAAAGAGGATGAGATGAAATCATATTCATACATACTTTTGCTGATTCTAAATCTAATTCTTCTGTCGTAATCCCACTATATATTAATGTAATCACTTTTTGAGCAATTAATGTTGGAATAATCTTTTCTTTTTCATCTTTATTAACTAATTTTGAAATTCTTTTTGTAATTTTATCAAATTGAATTGATTGTTTTGATCCATCACGTTTTATAATAAACATTGCTTCATTTAAATTATTCATATAATATTATTAAAAATCAATTTTTATAAAGATTTATATTTTTATTAAAATATAATTAAATATAAATATTTTAATATTTATTTATAATAAATTAAATATATGTATAGATATATTTAAATAATCTATCTCAAGAATTATTTAAATCTTTAATTATTTTTTTAATTTTATTAAATTCATTTATTGCTTCTATACTTGAATTAAACATAATTGTTGTAGATGGTTTTTTTTTAAATTTTATATTATAATTTGTATCATAAATATTAATTTCATATTTTTTTTTAATTTGCATATATCTCATATTACTCAAATTAATAATTTGTTTTCCACATTTATAAGACATTGAATATTGTAAATAATTTATAATATTTAATTAAAATAATTCAATTTTTATTTTTTATAAAATAAATCAAAGATTAATTACTTAGATTAATTTATATTCATTTTATCATCTAGTTTACAATCCATATTATCACCATCTTCATCTAGTTTACAATCCATATTATCACCATCTTCATCTAGTTCACAATCCATATTATCACCATCTTCATCTGATTCATAATCTATATCATTATCTTTATATGGATCATAATCTATATCATTGTCACTATCAGTCATTGGTTCAGTTTCTGAATCTTCATCAATATAAATATATGTTTTATTATCAAAACTCATATTTTCATAATAAATAATTTTAATATTATTATTTTTTTTTATATTATTGAAAATATAATCAAAATATTTAATTTTAAATGTATCATCTCCATATGGTTTATATTTGTAAACTCTATTTTCATGAATAATATTATTTTTAATAGTATATGGTCTAATAATTGATTCTCTCATATTAATTACTAGTTTAAGTATAATATTATATGATTTATATTTATTCATTAAATCATAAATATAATGTTCTACAGGTTTTGTTGTATACCCAATTTTTCCAAATTCATTGTCAACTTCAACATATACAATGTAGTATCCATCATTATTTAAAAAATTATATGGGATATGTTGAAAAATAATAGCGCTATTATAAATAGAATTCATTATAAAATAATACAATTACTTTATAATGTTTATAAAACTTTTAACCTATTGGGGTTGTAACACAAACCCAAATTGTTATAACCTTCGATTGGTTTAACCCATTAGGGTAGTGTTATAACCCTAAATTGTTAATGTTAAGTATTATTCTGAGTCATTTTGACCTAGAATGGTGCTTAACTCCTTAAGAACTTTTATGGGTAATATTACCCATAAATGTTATTAGTGTTACTAAATTTAGAATCAAGTGGTTCTGAACGGTGCTTAATGTATTAAGAACCATTTCATTCACCAAAGGCGAATAGTCTATGGACCCATAATGGTGCTTAATGAGTTAAACATTTGTTTTCATTTATGTTCCCTAATTAAGAGTATCTTGAAAATCGGTTAATCCATATATATAATCATCTGTAAACTCATTATAATTTACATATTCTTTTAAATTTTCTATAATATTTACATCATTGCTCTCTATTTTTCGTTTTTTTTTTTGTGGTTGTACAGATTGTTGTTTTTGTGGTGGTTGTACAGGTTGTTGTTTTTGTTTTTTTTTTATATCTCTCTGTTTTGTTTGCCATTCATTTTGATTATTTTGTTCTTCCATATAACTTTTTTTTGAACAATTACCTATAAAACGAAAACGATGATTTAATTTTCCATTTCGAATATCATTTATTATTTTTGTGACAGCGTTTGTTTTTGTGTCATCATTTATTTTAGTATTATTTTCAGAATTACCACACATTGTATATTCATTTTCATAATCTTCTTCTATTAACAAATTATCATCATTTATTTCACCACTTATATCTTCTAAATTGCTAAATAAGCAAATTTCTGGATGAAATGAACCAAAATAATGACCAAGTGATGGTATATTTCTTGCTACATAACCGTGTATTTTTTTATAAGCAGCTAATTCTATTTCCTCATTAGATGGTTTATATAATTTTACAGTTCTTTTTGTTTTTTTATTTTTAGAATATTTATATACAACTCTTTCTTGCTTTTCAAATACTTTACCACATATACGAGCAAGTAAATCAATCCATAATGTATCATTGTACATTGTACTTAATTTATTTAAATTATTATATAACGGACCATATTGATCTTGTATTTTATCATCACTATTAATAATATAATTATATATAGTTCTTCTTGAATATTTTTTTCTACCAGAAAAGTTATGATTTGAATTAAATAATTTAAAATTATTAGTAATTGAATTTTGAAATTGTTCAAGTAGTGTCATATTATATCCAGTAGCAATAGATAAAGATAATCTTTGATAATATAATAATAATCCTACATTATCTTTTTGATGTTTATTTCTCAAATTTATATATCTTTCTGTATTATTTCTTGTTGAATTATTATAATGATTATAAGTTTTTGGGAAATTAGTATCCCTACTTCTATTATAATTTACACGGTCAAATAACTTTTGTAGTAATCCTAAATTATGTTTAATTGTGGTATCAATTAATATTAAGTCTTTTTTTGTTTTATATGCCATAATAAAACCATCAAATTGATACAAATTACCAGCTTTATCTGTTTGTTTTAATGTTTCACCTGATATATCTTCAAACATTTTAATTTGTGCTTTTGCTTCTTTTGTTTGAATTGCTCTAATTGCATATGAATGTGCTATTTCTTTAGTAGAATACCAAGTATATTGATTAACATAATTATTATTTATATCATTATATTGATTATATTGATTACACTTAATATTGTGATATCCTCTATAAAAAACAGTACCTTTTGGAATAGTAACTAAATATAAATTTGTATCCACATCGTAAACAGATTTTAAATTATTAATAAAATTATTAGAGATAGATATATTATCTAAATCTTTTACATCCGTAACATTAAAATCAACAATATTATAATAATCATTTGATAAGTTTCTTGGTAAAGTGTTTAACATTCGTTGATTTTCATTATTTAATATTGGTTGATTAGTTAAATATTCAGAGCAATTATTATATAGTTTATTAAATGTATAATCAAAAGAATGACCCGAGTTATCCCCTTCCGATAAATCATTTTTTTTTATCCCAGATATATTATTTCCCATAAATTGCAATCCTCTAACCCAAAAATCGTTAGGATTTGTTCCTTTATGACTTAATAAATCATCATATGAAAAACCATTATCGGTTATTCTTAAAGGAACTTGTAAATGAATATGTTCAAATTCACGACCGAGATTATGACTTTCACTATTTGGATAATGAAAAAATGGGAAAATTGTACCAATTGGCGCTCCACCTTCTGATGCTTTTTTATTTATCATTTCAATATCATAATATTTACCCGTTTGATCTAATTTACATATTTGAGCAGGATATAATTTATCTAAAATACCATCATTATATAACCTAGCTAATTCATTATTAGCCCAATCTAATGCGGCATCATACATTTGAATCATTATTTTTAACATAATCTTTTTATCTTCACCTTTAAAACCAAAAATAAATTGCGAACCTAAACCTTGTTCTGTTGTATCTCTAACATATGTATTATCCCAAGGAATAGAAATATGTATTGTTGGATAAATTAAAGCATACATGTTTCCAGTTGTACATTTTTTATTGGGATATGGATATTTACAATTATGTGGAGATACTGATGTGAATGTATTTACATTAAAAAAATTAATTTTATTTGAATATACATTATAACAATAAGAACAATTTAATTTTTTGTTTTGTATCTTTTTGTCATTAAAAATAGTTGGATTTAATGTCATTTTTGGAAAAGCAACACCTTTAACATCTACTTCTTCCAATTTAAGGTCATTATCAATTTGTCTATATGGATATAATACACGAACAGGTGAGTTACGTTGTCTTTCAATAAAAGCATCTATTTCTGTTTTAGTAATACGTAAATCATCACTACACACACCATTTACTGTATTAAATAATTGTAAATATTTTGTTTTATATTTTAAATATTTATCTTTATAATTTATACTCATATAATTTAATATATAAAATAAAATTAAAATTTTTATATAAAATAAAATTAAAATTTTTATATAAAATAAAATTAAAAGTCTTCATCTGCTTCAAATATATTTTCACGTCCTGTATTTAAAACAGCAGCTTTTTGATATTGTGTTGGTCTACTTTCAAAAAAATTTGTTTTACCTTCTATTGAAATAGATTCCATAAAATCAAATGGATTTTGTGTATTCCATATTTTATCATATTCAAGTGTTATTAATAAACGATCTGCTACATATTCTATATATTGTGACATTAATTTTTTATTCATACCGAGTAATGAACAAGGTAAACTATCACACATAAATTTTCTTTCAATTTCAACTGCATCTTTAAACATACTATGAACAACTTCTTGATCTAATTTAGTTGTACACATTGATTTAATAAGACATGCGAAATCAGTATGCATACCTTCATCACGTGCAATTAATTCATTACTATCACATAATCCCGGCATAAGATTTTTCTTTTTTAACCAGAAAATAGAAGCAAAACTACCAGAAAAAAAAATACCTTCAACACATGCAAAAGCAATAACACGTTGAACAAATGGTGCATCAGATGAAATCCATTTCATCGCCCAATCAGCTTTTCTTTTAATACAATCAAAATTTTCAATAGCATTTAATAATTTAAGTTTTTCATCTTTATCACGAATAATATTATCAATCATAAGTGAATATGTTTCAGCATGAATACCTTCCATCATAATTTGAAATTGGTATGTCATAATAATTTCTAAAATTTGAACTTCTTGAGTGAATCTTTCACCTAGATTAATATTAATAATAGTATCACTAGCTGCAAAAAATGCTAAAATCATTTTAATGAAATATTGAGCTTCTTTGTTTAATTTTGAAAAATCTTCAAAGTCTTTACTAAAATCAATTTCTTCCGGTGTCCAAAAAGCTGCCATCATCGTTTTATAAAATTTCCATACTTTTATTTCTTTTATTGGGTGAACTGTTAATCTATTATTTTCATGATTTAAAATATATTCTTTTTGTAAAGTTGACATATATAATAATATTAAGATATATTTTTAAAATATTTTAATTCAATTTTTTTTTATATATATTAATAATGAAAAAACCATGTTTAGTTAATCCAAAATTAATCAACAAAATACGTCAACGTGACCATCCAATAAATTATATTAATGATCATATGATTTATATGGTAATTGGAATTTTTATAGGTTTTGTTTTAATATATATATATAATAAAAAAGAAGAATTTATTACACCAGTGGTAACAAGACTGTTAACTAAAGAATATAAAAAAAAATATAGTGTTAAAGGAAAAATACAAGATGAAGAAATTGAATATAAAGGTATTCCACATAATGTTTATATTACATAGACTTTTTAATAATTAAATCATAAATTTTATTTTATTTTTATAAATTAATCTAGTTGACTATTTATCTTATTATAAACTAATTAATTTATCTAATAAATCTATTAATTTTTATTTAATTTCATTATATTTATAACTTTTATATTAAATTAATAAAATTCTCTTTTATTTAAACATTAAATATATTTAATAATATATGTCATTAATTGAGTTGTATAAAAATTATATTAAAAGTATTGAATTATTTTTACATATTGATTTAAATCAATTTAAAGAACTATCAGATGAATATATATTAAATAATATTAATAATTTTTATAATTATCTTGAAGATAGTGAATTATTTTTATTATTTTCTAGTTGTAAAATCAAAGTATTTTCAAGTAAAAATGATGATACTCTTAAATTATCAAAAAGTCTTTTTGGAGATAAATTATTATTAAAAAATTTATTTAATAATCAAAAAGATGATATTAAATTAAGAATGTGGTATGCAATATTAAATTTATATTTAAATATTGAAAAATGTCAAAATAATAGAGAAGGTAGAATTGATTTAATTAATGAAAAATTAGAAAATATTACAATAAATGAAAAAGAAACAATTAAATCAACACTATTAAAAAGTGATGTAAATAACACAACTAGTAATATGTTAGATGATATTGTTGGTGATTTTCAAAATATTGTAAGTGATAATAAAAATCCGTTTGAAAATATTATGGGAATTACACAAAAAATAGGACAAAAATATTTTAAAGATATTAAAAATGGTAATATTGAAATTGATAAATTACTTGGTGATATTACTGGGCATTTAGGTAATAAAGAAGAAATGAATGATGTTACACAAATGATGGAACAATTAAATGGTAGTAAAGAAGGTATTCCAAATATTAGTAATATGATGGAAAACCTTACAGGTGAAAATGGATTAGGTAAAATGATCGGAAATCTTACAGGTAAAAATGGATTAGATAAAATGATAGGTGATTTTACAAGTGGTAACAAGAAAAAAGAAGATCTAACTATTATAGATGAATCATTTTCAACAGCAAAAGTTGAACAAGGTGAAGAAAAAGAAAAAGAAAAAACAGGACCAAATGTAATGAATATGGCAAACCAAATATCGGGTATGGGAAATATGATGAAAGGTTTAGGCAGTTTAGGTGATATGATGAAGGGTTTAACAGGTGATATTAATTCTGATAATTCTATGTCATCATCTGATATGAATTTTGATAGTTTACAAGAAATAATGGGAAATATGGGTTTAGATATGGAACAACTTACAAAATCGATGGAAAATATGATAAATGGACAAGAAGATGATTTAAATGTTGAAAATGATTTAAATGTTGAAAATGATTTAAATGTTGAAAATGATAATATAACAAGTAAATAAATACTTATATTATAATAAAATCTTTATTAATAATAATATTATATATTATTATTAATAAATTAAATATAAATATTTTACTTTATAATTAGTTTTTAATTTATAGACTATCAATTGTAGTCATTTTAACTTGTGTAAATTCTATCATTGGTCGCTGAAGTTTAATATTAAAAATATCAGTAACATTTACATTATTAGAATAAGAACGGTTTTTTTCTACTTTTTTATTTTTATAATTTTTTTTAATAATATTTTCAATTGGTGGGAATCCTCCGTTATCCATTATATAATTAAAATATATTTTTTTCTTTTAATTTTAAATATTTTAATTTATATTTTAAATATTTTAATTTATATTTTGGATATTGTTTAACATATTGATATACTTCATCTTTTAATGATTCATTAGTACTAAGTGAATCTAATAAAAATTGTTTTATTTTTTTTTTAGTTTCGAGTATTGATAATTTTTCAATTTCATTATAATAATTATCAAATGTAACATTATTCAAAAATATATCTTCAAGAAAATTAAGACACCATGTTAAACAAAATATATCAGAATATTCATCAGGAATATTCTGTTGTATATTAAATTCATTTGATAAAATATTATAATTTGTTTTTAAATCTGCATCTGGATCTAATTCTAAATCTGTATCTGGATCAAATTTAAAATCTGTATCTGGATCAAATTTAAAATCTGTATCTGGATCAAATTTAAAATCTGTATCTGGATCAAATTTAAAATCTGCATCTGGATCCAATTCATATTCATATTCATCTTCATCTTCATCTTCATCTTCATCGAAATCATCTTCATCGAAATTGTAAAATACACTCTTATTATATGGTATATAAAAAAGATGAAGTATAGAGAAATGTAAAAAACTGTGCCAGGACTTAGTCCAAGAATCGAAATTAAAATAATCAATACCGCCACTGGGATCAAATAATAATATATTATCATCATTATTATTATTCTTTATAGATACTGAAATATGATTATCCTCTATAAGATTAATAATTACTATATTTTCATATAGTAGTTTAGTATTATATTGAACTGGTTCAGAATTAGAATTAACATAAAAAATAAATAAATTTTGAACAGTATGATTAAAAAATTGTAAATGAGAAGATTCTTGTTGATTATTTGGATCTAGATTTAATAATGATACAAATTCATAATAATGTACAAAATCATTAAAATAATTATCATTTAATTTTGTGAGTAAATTCTCAATATTTGTTCTAAAAGATTCTTCAATTTCGTTATATTCAATAAATAATTCAATACAAAATTTTATACTACGATGATCTCTAAATTGAATTGTTATATATTTAGGAGAGGGGTCATATCTTTCTCCTAATGAATTAATAAAATTTTGTTCAATATTTGATATTATTTTCTTATATATTACCCAATCATTATTTATCCTTCTTAGTTTTCTAAAATATCCATTATTAAGTTGGCTAGGATACAATTGTAAAAATTTATCAAAAAATATATTAATTAAATTTGTCATTATATATATATAAAATATATTTTTATTTATTATAAATTGAATATATTCTATGTGGTATACTATTACTTCCATCATAATCAAATTTAAGTGTTATAATTTCTTTTATATTTTGATATTTTTTAATTGTATTTTCATTAATTTTAACCATACCATTTGAAAAAATATATTTAACTTTATTAAAATTATCATAAATAATTATTGGATATCTAAACATATAACTTAATACAATTAATTCAACAATGCCATTAGTATTATATTTATTTTTTCGGAATCGATTAATTGCAGATAAAAAAAAGTTTGTACCTTCTTTTAAATCAATATATTTTTCTAAATCTTTAGTAAATTCTTTATTAAATGTATTATTTAAAATATAATCAATTAAATTGGCTTTGAATAAATTAGTAATTTGTTCTTGTAAACCAGAATAATACTGAAGATTTCGAAATTCTTTATCATATAATGTATTATTTAACCAAAAATAAGAATTAATATAAGCTCTAACAATTGTATCTTTATTTTCAATAATTTCTTGAATATATTTTTTACCAATTTTAATTAATTCTGGATAATCTTGTTCAATACTTGTATTTTTTTTACCTATACTTCGTTTACCTAATTGTGGTAAATTATTTTTACCAAATAGATTTTCCATAATTTTTTTGATATTAAAATTAGTAGTTTTAATAATTTTTTGATTTGGTCTATTACTATATTGAGTATAATCAACAATATCTGAAACAAAATAATCATCTTCTTGAATAATTTCTTTAAATTTGATTTTATCTAAAACCATTTCTTCAATTATTCTTTGAAAATATTCATTGATATAATTACCAAATAATCTAAAACGGCAGTCATTATTTGAGAAAATACAATGTGGTGTATTATTACATTTTTTATTAGTATGACAATAATCACGAATATTACTAATATTATATTTAGTTAAATTGGGTAATTTGTTAACTACATCAATAAATGTAATATATCTATTATTTTTTTTAATTTTTTTATTTGTGATGTCATTTAATATTAATAATAATTCTTTTTTTTTGAGAGATTTTGATATATTACTATGAACAATATTAATAATTTTATCTTTAATTTCATAATTTTTATTAATAAAAAATGATAACTCTAATCGAAAAAGATTATAACCTTCATTTCTAAATAATCTTTCTTTTACATTAACTAAACGATCATCATTGATAATATTATTATTATTAATGTTATCATCAATTTGTTCTGTTAAACTTTGAAAATCATATGATAATCCATATTTTTTAAATTGTCCCTGTGTCATTTCTTCTTGTTTAATTGGAATAATTAATTTATTTTTTAATAATAATGATATAACATTATATTTTTGTTTTTTAGAATAATTATTATAATAAATTAATATTGGATCTAATTTAATTTTATGTAATAATTTAATTGTTTTATCAATATTATTATAATATTTATTTGTCATATCAGATAATTTAACAATTTTAATATTTAATATTGTTCCAGATGGTTTTGTTGGAATGATTTGATATTCATTATTTATATTAATATATATATATCTTACTTTATTTCTATTATCAATTATTTGTTCTTTTATTTTAAATTTTTTATTTAATTGTTTAGCTGTAAAATTTGATAATGAATTAATATTTTGAATAAATTCATTATAACAACTTTTATTATAATAACTAAAAAGTTCATCAATGATTTTGGGATAATTTTTATAATTATAAGATTTAACAATAGTTATTGTATTGTCTTTATTTTTTTTTTGAACCCAAACTATTGGAAAATAATATTTACCATCTTTTAATAAAATAACAATATCATTTTCTTTATTTGGTGGATTTTCTAAATTTAAACATTCGAGAAAGTAATTTTCTTGATATTCATCTTTTTCTAATTTTTTTTTAATTATTTTGATTTTTTTTTTAATAATAAAATAACTAATACCATTTTTTGTTAATACATTAGGTAAACTTAATAATTCACCCATAATATCATATTCTAAATAATTACTATTATTTATATAATGTATATATTCTTTTTCATTATTAAACATACTTGCAATATCACCATTATTTAAGTAATAAAAAACATTATTATTTTTAATATAATTAATTGCATTTTTTTTAATTTGATCAATATCAATATTATATATATTACTTAATGCTGCTAAAAAATTATAATTCCGATCTTTTATAGTAAATTTTAAAAAGTATCCAGAATTACTTTCAATTAAATATCTATTTTTCATTTTAAAATCATGATTCCATATTTTGTTAAACATTTGATTTAAATATTTTGTTAAAAATATAAATCGACCTTCTTGAACTTTATTTGTTTCTTGTAATACATAAATTTTATCTGTTAATTGTGTAATTTCATCTCTTTCTATTTTATTATCTGTATTTTTTTGACCAATACATTTATTATAATAATTTTTCTTTCTTAGATTATTACTATATTTTTGATCTTTTTTAAAACAACAAGGCATACATAATTCATTTGGATTACTACTTTTAGATAAAAATCCAATATGTCGATATTCATTGTTTAAATCAGGGTCACATGTATAATATATAAATTGTCCATCATCACCTGGTAATTTAATTGCTTTAACTGAACTTTCACGTTTTTGTCCTTTTTCTTTAATAATTATTTTTTTTTCATAAAAACCAGATTTTGAATTTAATTTATAACCACGTTTTGTTAATTTTTGAATATCTTTGTCACTAATAACAAGAGGTTGTCTACGTTGTTCACCACTATTTTGACAACTTCTTGACCATTGATTCTGTCCTTCTTCTGGTCTAAAACCCAAACGTTTTTTATCAAGATTACGAATAACTTTAATTTCTTTTTCTGATTTTTCATAATTAACAAAATGATTAACCATATTTCGACGTTTTGCAATATTATTAAGTTTTAATAATGTTTTTTTTATTTTATCATATTTACTTTTTTTATATAAATATGTTTCAATATATAAAAAAAGTAATATATGTACAAAAGATGTAATATCAACTAGTTGTTGTTTACTTCTTGCACCAGTTATTCTTATTTTATAATTATCAATTGTTCTACCTTGAATGTCAATACCAATTCCTGGTGGTTTTGCATTTGGTAATTTTTGTATTTTTTGTAATTTTTTATTTACTTTTGTTAATACATTACCATATTTTGATTTTACTTGATCTAATTCATATGATGCACTTTCTAATGTAAGATTAAATTGTTTTGCAATTTCATTAACTAATTCTTTATCTGTTATTTCATAATAACGCAAAAAATATAACATTCTTAAATGCATTCTTATTTTATTTTCATAATTACTTATACGTTTATATCTAAGATAAGTACCATATTTACTAAATTTAGTTGCATCTCCTCCAGTACGTTTTTTAGGTTCAATAACAAGAGCAATTAAAGGATAAAAAAAACGACTAAAATCAGAAAGATCATTATGATTAATTTTTAATTTATTTGGTAATGAAAATTTTTGTATTGTATTTATAAATGCATATTTGTATTTACTATTATTTGGTAAAATAATTTTTATTTTTTTATTTTCACTATTTATTTTTAATAAAAGATTATTTACATATTTATAAGATTCTTTTATATTATCAATTGTTGCCTTTTCAATTTCTTTAAATGTTATTTTATATTCCATTTTTCCATTTTCATTTAAATTAATAGAAATAAATTTATTATCAGATTTAATTTTAAAAGATATTCCATATGGTGCAGTTTCAAACCATTTTGATAAAATATCATTATCATCTATTTTTTTTGTTCTATCATAAAATTTATAAGTAATTTGTGTATCAGGTGTTTGATATTGAATAAATGGATATTCTTCATTAACAATAAAACTATCAAAAATTTTATAAAGATTCAATTTTTGATCAGATACTGTACCAGTTAAATTTTTTGAATTAGTTAAATCTAAATGAATAATTGTTTGTAAAATATAATTATCACTAAACATTTTATTATATTTTTCTTTTTCTCTTTTTGTTTCTTCAACTATATTAAAAATTTCATTTTCAATTTTAATATCATTTTTTATTATATTAAAAGAATTTTCATTTTTATTTATTTCAATTTCATTTTTACTATTTAATAATCCAATAATTTCTTCAAACCGTTTAAACGTTATTGTTGGATAATAAATATTTATAAAAACTTCATATAAATTCCGTTGTTTATCTGCATCAGATTTATAATTTAAACCAATTTCATTAAATAAATCAGACATATATATCTCATTAAATGTCATAAAGTTTTCATAATCATTTAAAACTAAATTTTCATCATTTTCACGCCGTAATTTAATCCCAAAACTTTCTCTTAAATATGATAAATTTCCTCTTAGATTTTCATATACATTTAAATTATCATTTGGTTTAATATCTATTTTTAATAACTCGTTCCTTCTTATCCATTTTTGACCTAACATCACATAATCAATTTTATTATTGAGATTATATTCTGTCCAAAAATATTGATATTCTGGTAATAATTTTATATTATCACTAAATTTATCACTTAATGGAATACTTACTGATATTTTATTTCTAATATTTTTTACTGTATCATCATGATATATAAATTGATCAATTATATACAATTTTGTATATTCTTCTTCTAATTTTGAATCATATGGTAAATTATCTTTTTTTTTATCAAATTCTAATTCAACTGTTTCTTCTTTTAACCATTTTTTATCATTAATTGCATTACTTATTAATTTTGCCGTTTCTTTTAGTTTTGAATCTTTTTCAATCGATTCCATACTATAAAGATTTGTTAATTCTTCTAAATCAAATTGTTCAATTACTTCTTCATCAATATCATCTGCTGTTTTCTCTTTTTCTGTATCTTCATCTTCTTTTTTTATTTCCTCATCAATATTAATTTCTCCTCCACCTGATTGATAAGTTACAAAATTCATTTCTTTTTTTATTTCCTCATCAATATTAATTTCTCCTCCACCTGATTGATAAGTTACAAAATTCATTTCTTCTTTTTTTACTTTTTTTTCTTTTATTTTATTTTTATTTAATAAAAAATCATAATAATTTGCTGCAAAAGAATAATCTGTTTTTTTAATAGAAAATGTTTTAAAATGTTTATTAAACCATTGACTTTTCATTTTATTTTCAATATTATTTCTCTTTTTTATATTTTTTAAAATATCATTAATTTGTTTTTTAATATGATATTTATTAAAAAAATATTTATACCAATATTCCCCATATTGTTTTGTTAAAATATCTATATTTTTTTTAGGTAAAAAATTTATTGTATCATATAAATCTTTATTTTTAATACTATCTAGAATTTTATAAATATTATCATCTAATATATTCCCAATAAAAATATATGTATTATATTGAATACGTCTATTATTATTTTTAAATCTATGAATAATTTTAATCGGTTTTTCCATTATAATTATAATTAGAATAATTATAAATATAATAATTTTATTAAATTATTTAATAATTTAATATTTGTGTATTTAATTTCATACCACAATACATTATTGGTGACAAAGAATAATTATGATATTTATAAATTCCTATTTTAATTGATTCATTTAAATAAAATTTAAAAATTTTATTAAATAATGGTGTATGTCCATTTTCAGGACAACCCGAATGTGCCATTTCATGTACTGCTACATATACTAAATCATTTATATTATGTAATTTCATTGTCGGTTTATAACGTAAACAAAATACTAGTTCTTCACCCTTATTTACATTATATGAAGTATATTTCGATTTTAATTCGGTTTCATATATTTTTGTTTTTTTCCTATTAAAATTATTGATAAGTAATAAAATATATTTTTTATATTTAGTATGATTATTTTGTGATACCAATAAATGTTCTCTCAATATATACATTCTTTTAATTAATTCATATAATAATAAAGCACTGTCATTATAATCTTTTGTCTTTCTTACATAAATAATATCATCATTTACATTTATTGCCATTAATTCTAATTTATTTTTTAAAAAAAATATATAAATTAAAACCAATATAATTCCAATTAATATAGATTCTTTCATTTAAATATACTATAAAAAAAAAAAAATATTTTTTTATAAAAAAATAATTTTATATCATAAATATATATATGGGAAATTCTCACACTAGAACAAAAAATAGTTTAAATATGAATAATGATGGTATTAGTTCAACTATTCCTTATTTAAAACAAATTAATTCACAGGCTAATAAATTATCTAATAATTTAAACAAAAATGTAAAAACTAATTTTAATGATTCAACTAATTATAATATGTATAAATTATTTGAAAAAAATAGAAATAATACACAAAAATATGATTCATATTCAGATACTTCACCATTTTTATCAAATATTGAAAATCAAACAGAAATGTTAAATAGTATTACAAGTAATAATATTAATAATAAAACTCAATCACCAATACATAGATATGTTACCACTGAAATGATTACAAACTTATTAAATAAACAAAAAGGAGGAGAAGATATTTCAAATGATAATAAATTTATTGATACTGAAGTTTATTCCCAATTATTTAAACAAAAAGGAGGGAATGATCAACAATTTATTAATACTGAAATGTATAAAAGTCTTTTTTCACAAAATCGTGAATTAAATAATCAAAATGGTGGATCAAATAATTTTCAATATATAAATCAAGATTTATATAATTCTTTATTAGATAGTCAAAATGGAGGTAATATGAATTTAACAAGTCCCCTTAATACAGAAATTAAAAATTATATAGAAAATACAATGAGTGAAGCTACAAGTGTAACAAATACCAAACTTCAAAATATCTCAGGTGGGAATAATAATCTTACAAGTGATATAAATACTGAAGTTCAAAATTATATGAATAATGTTATGAGTGAAGTTACAAGTATTGATAATAATATGGTTGGAGGAAATAATAATCTTACAAGTGATATGAATACTGAAGTTCAAAATTATATGAATAATGTTATGAGTGAAGGAACTAGTGTACCAAGCACAGAACTTTATAATATGTTAGGTGGTGGGAATAATAATACATTAAATTCTTCTGATAATTCAGAAAAAAATGATTCAAATGATTCAAATGATTCAAATGATTCAAATGATTTAAATGATTCAAATGATTCAAATGATTCAAATGATTTAAATGATTCAGAAAATAATTCAGAAAATAATTCAAAAAATAATGATTCTGATAATTCAAATAATTCAAATAATTCAAATGATTCTGATAATTCAAATGATTCTGATAATTCAAATAATTCAAAAGAAACTTATTCTACAAGTTCAAAATATTTTAGTACAATTTCAGAAAATAATAAATATTTATCAGATAGTATTAATACAAGTGATATTAATATGATTAGTATTGAATAAATAAATTATAATGTTTTAATTTTAACATATGTACCTAATAATGGAGTCCTTCCGACTTTATTATTATCTTTTTTAATTAATTCTAATGTTTTTTTTTTTTTTAAATCATCTAAAAAGGGTTTAAATATTTCTTCTTTTGCATTTGGGATAACTAATTGTAAAAATTGTAATGATGGTTTCATAATTTGGTTTGTAATATAAAATTCATAATCTAATTCTAAATTATTTTCTTTAATATACTGAGGTGTTTCAATTCTTTCACCTTGTAGTGTTGTTTTTGTAACTGGTACTTTAACAACCGCATATTCAATTCTATCACCTGATTGTGGTGCATTTCCAGGATCTCTTTGTTCAATTCGATCTGCTAATACAGAATGTGCAATTCTAGTCCAGTCAACATAACTTTTTTTCATTTTTAAAGTTTTACTTGTAATAAAATATTTAATATTATATTCACCACGTAACATTTTATTTAAACAATCAATTGTATATTTTCGTGCCATTTCAGGATTATTTTCATTAATAAGACAATTAATAATACCACCACAAATTTTTTTAACAATTGGTGCATTATCACGACGTTTTAATACAATTCCATTATAATCTTGTTTGTATTTATTTTTATTAAATTCATATTTATTTCCAACATATCTTTTCTTTGTTAAAATTAAAAATGGCCAAAATGTTTTTTCATATTCTAAATCATGGGGAAATGGTAGTCTTGATTTTACTAATTCACCTGAAATAATACCAATATCAATTGATAATTCTAAAGATCTTTTATCAATAATTATTTTTCCTTTTTTATAAATTTTGATTTTAGTTACAAGTTTATTATTTTCACAAACCCAATATGGTTGAATGATATATTTTTTTAATATTTTTTCTATAAAATTATTAATTAAGTTAAAAGTATCATTTTTAAAATCTTTAAACTCCATATTATTTAATTCTTCTGGTTCAAAATGAAAATATTGAACTAATTCTTTTCCATGTCTATATAATTTCACATCTAATACATCTTTCAAAGTATTTTTATTAATTTTTTTATTAAATATTTTTTGTAAAGTCCATAACCAAGGAAGATAAAATTCATCCATATATTTTTTACATAATTGGTTTATTCGTGTTTCACTATTTAAAATTGTTTTATAATGTGTTGGTTCTGGTTCATATTTTGGTCCATCTGGAATTTTTAAATCTATAATATATTTTGAATCATAGTTATTTTCATAACATTCATTTATAAGTCCTTTATATTCTGATGGAATAAATTTTAATAATAATTTTTCTGAAAATATTATAATTTGTTTCCATAATTTTAAAGAGTCTTCATATTTTATTTCTGTATTATCTTCATGAAAATGATAACAACTAAAAATACTATCTGTATTATGTACAACAATATTACCATTTCCTGCTGAAAAATGATGATTCTTAGTTGTCAAATCAAAAACAAAATCATTATAATATCCTTTATTAAAAATTTTTTTTACAATTCCTCCTTTTCCATTTGTTGTTAATAACTTGTCACCAATTTTTAAATCGATAGGTTTAATAATATTATTATTATATAATATTAATGAATGATCACATGTAACAGTTACATTTCCTGAATTTGTATAAATTTTATATAAATTATTTTTTGTATAATGTTTCATAATACTTTTAATTTTAGTTAATCCTTGTTCAGTTACAGAATAAATATTAAATATTGATGTATAATATTCTTTATCATTATCATTATTATGATAATTATAATATTTTAATAAAATATTTTCAACCGTGTCTTTAATAATATTACCATTAATACTAATTGTAATTAATTCATATTTTGGAATACTATCACCATAACGAATTACTGGTTGAAAAGTTAATTTTTTTATATCTTTTGATATATAATTTTTTATTTTATTTAACATAATATCATTTTTATTTTTTAATTCATTCTCAATAATTTTATTATATGTTATATTATCATTATTTATTAATGCAAATTTTAATCCATTAATTATTTGTGGTAAAATATTTTCATCATATTCTTTTGCAAATTTTAACATTTCACGACCTGTACTTGTTGTACAGGCTGCAATATCACGTTGACAAATAATCGAAATATCAGCACCTAAACCACCATATGCACTATTACATGTTACTTTTAATGCTAATTGTTCATTATCAAGATTCATATGAATCATTGGATCTTTTTCAATTTTCATTCTTTTTTTCACTGCTTTTCTTTCTTTTAATAATTTTTGAAGCATTTTTGGAATAACACCTAGTTCATCTCCTATTTTCGCAAAACGTCTATTTTGATTACTTCCATCTGTTTCAATAAATTTTGCATTGAAATATGTTACACCTGGTAAATTATCATATTTTTCATCAAGTACTATTGTTTCATGACTCATATTTTTATGTAAAATTGAACTAGGATAAAGTGATGCATAATCTTTAACTGTCAATGATTCATATTCAACTGTTGGTTCAGGATCAAATACAATTGCCCCTTCAAAACTTGGCATCTTTTCAATTGGTTTTGTAATTACAGGAAAAATAAATCCTTCTTCTCTATAAAATTTCATAACAAGAGATATTAATTTTATTAATTGTCCTCTTGTGAATAAAAAAGATAATGGTACAAAACATACATTACTCATAGCAATATTTTTTGAAATTATTTGTAATTTATTTATTAATAGATTAACTAAACGACAATCTTTAATACAATATTTTGCTACAATTGATCTATCTTGTGATGAACCTTGATATAATCTAAAAATATCTTTTGGTCCTACATCATCTTTTGCTTGTGACCACCATAAAGTATATCTTTCTTTTTGTGTATGTTCTTCATTTACAAAATCTTTTAAACTATTACTTCCTTTAATTGTTAAAATATTATCAATAATTTTAATAATTTCATATTTTTTTCCAATATTATCTGAAATAAAATCAAATTTTTGTTCAATATGAATAAAATCATTTATAAAAATATCTTTAATATCTTTACAATATAAATTATAATAATTATCATTAATTGGTTCAATCTTTATTATTTCATCTCTAATAAATTCTGATGAAACATTATCTAATTTATAACTATCTAGTTTAAAAGTTTTTTGAATATCTTTCATCAAATCAACTTTAATACGTCCGGGTGTGTTATACATACGTATATGATTCTCACCAAGTGCTGAAGATGCTAATTTAAAATCACGATAATTACAATGGCGATATTTAAATTTTGAAATTAATTTTATTTCATTTGCAAGATTTAATATTTTTTCACATCTATCATGAATATAACTTTCATCAAAATAAAAAATATTATATCCTGTGATAATATCACAATCAGATTCTATCACTTCTTTAATCCATCCTTTAATCATTTCTGTTTCTGTTTTATAACTTTTTACAATTATATTTTCAATAGGTACAGTTTCTCCTAAACATACAATATGTTGTCTATATGGTGTACTTTCTCCTAAATAAGTATATACTGAACCAATCTGAATAATTGGATCTTCTTTACGATGTGCTTGTGGAAATTCACCATCATGTGAAAAACATTCAATATCATAACTGAGAATTCTTAACGGTGCATTTATATTTTTTTCAATTGGTTTTATTTTTTTCCAATGACATGAAATTTCAATATCACAATATGTTTGTTTACATAATTTTGCTACTTTTTGATAACTTGTAATATTTACCCAACCACAACCTTTTACATTTCTAATATGAAAACACCTTAACATTGGTTGAAAATTACTTTCATATGTTTTAAAAAATCGTGATTTTGATGTAACACCTGGTATATATAATTTATCATTATATACTGAATAATCAATAAGTGTTTTATTCATTTCTAATCCAATCTGTCCATTTTTTAAAACACATGGTAAAAACTTTTCTGATATACCCCGTAGTTTAATAATATGTGTTACATTATATTCAATATTATTTATTTTTATTGTTTGTGGATATAATTTATTATTTTTTTCATAATCTTTAATCGTGAAATTATAATTTTTATTATTAATTTTTATTTTTCTTCTTTCAAACATATATTTAAAACTTTTCATTCCATTATAATTATCAAAAATTAATTTTCCAAATAAAAATTTTTTACCATTAGTAAAACCAACTGGATCTTTCATCTCTACTACTTTCATATTAATTAAATGTGATTTATGATTATAACTAACCATTTTATTTGATGATCCAGTTAAATATTCTAACATTTGTTTTACTTTTGTTTTTGCCATTCGTTCTGACCATTTTGATGGTAATTTTATATAAAAATATGGCTTATAATCTGTTATCTTCATATAAACTGATTTCCCATCTTCTGTTCTACCAAATGTATGAATAATATATACTTGATTATCACCATCATTTTCAGAATCTGATCCATCCGACTCTTCGTGATCTTCCATCCAATCATAAATTTGAAATGTTATAGGTTCTTTTTTTGACATTATATACATTAAAAATAATATTTTATATATAAATAAATCAATTTTTATTAAAAAAAAATATATATATATATATATATGACAATTGAGTCCACATCACGAGGTTTTATATTTATACCAAAACCAGTTGAAATACAACATACAATTAGTATGGAAGAAATAGAAAATTTAATAAATAAAAAAATAATTGAAAGTTCAGAACAATATAACGCTCAAATTCTATCACTGAATGATGAAACTAAAAATCTTGAATCACGAATTTTAACTACACGAGAAGAGATCGATCAAAATATAAAAAAACAAGTTCGAAATTTATTTAGCACTATAAAAAATATTAGTATAACTCCAGGTGAAATAACAGAATTAAAAACATTAGTTGAAAAATTAAATAAATCAGTAAATATAAAAATAAAAAATTTATCATATAAAATTAATATTTTTAGTGAATTTGAAACATTAGAATCAAATATAAGTAATTATATTATTGCTATTAATAATAAAGAAGACATGAAAATTTTAGAAAAAAAACGAGGCGATATTTTAGACATGATCGAAGCGGTATATTTATTAATATCTGATCATGATATTTATTTTATTACAGAATATTTTTCTAGTATAGTGCTACAATTACAAATATTTATAGAAGACTCAATAGAAAACGAAAAAGTAGAAGATGTTGTAGAGGCGGAAAATCAGGGGAATATTCACAAATTATTTAATAAAAAACCCATTAAAAATGGAGTCCAAAAAAATGGAGTCCAATATACAACGTCAATAAATGAAAAGTTAGAACAATTACAACAATTAATAGAAGAACGTTTTAAAGAAACATTTAATAATGATGATGAATATTTAAATGATAAGAAAATTGAGATTGGTAATGAATTAGACGACAATATTCAAGCAGACGACTATGATGACTATATTGAAGATTTTAATAAAAATCATAACAATGAAAATGAAGGTTTTGATGTAGATGAAAATAAAGTTAATGAAGATTTTAATGAAAATCATGACAATGAAGATTTTAATGAAGATGAAGGTAAAGATGAAGATAAAGATGATCAAGAAGATGATCCAGAAGATGGTCAAGAAGAGGACGCGAATAATGAAGCGTATAATAAAGATACGGATTATTTAGAAATTATCTCAAATATCTCAAATTCACAAGAAACTAATGATGTAGATGAAAATAAAGTTAATGGTGTAGCTGAAATACATAATAAATATTATAATACTGGCTATCATCAACCATTTAATAATATATTTAATATATCTTATGCTCATCAACAATAAATTAAATCTTTTTATTTTAAATTTAAATTAAATCTAAAATAAAATAATATGTTTAGACCATACTTTACAATTCCTGTTAATGTTAATGGAATGCCAGTGTATTATAATATTCCTTTTTTCATTGAAAATAAAAAAAAAAAAATTAATAACGATGATTTGTTAAATATAATGAAACAATATATAAATGATGAATTGAATAAAAGAAATTTTAATAAGGATTTTATTAAAAAAGAAATAAGTAACAATATAAATCAATATATAAATGATGAATTGAATAAAAGAAATTTTAATAAGGATTTTATTAAAACAGAAATAAGTAACAATATAAATCAATTTTTAACAGAAATTAATAATCAAAATGCTAAAATTAAAATAGAAAATATACAAAATGAAAAAATAAATGAACTCAATGAGACCATTAATAACAAGATTGAAATGCGATTTATGTTAACTCAAATTGTTAAACATGTATTTGAAATTATACCAGAAAGAATTATAATTGATAAAAGATTAAATAATTTTACAAAAAGTAATGAATTAATTCAGATTTTTAATACAAATTTAAATAATAATGATAATTATTTAAAATTAATACCTGAGGAATATAAAATTCAAATTAATAATCAAATTAATTCTTTAAATAGTACTAATGGTCATTTAATAATTGAAAGCATTTCTAATTAATTGATTTATTTCACGGTTTAAGTCACTTGCACCTTGATGATATTTATTAGTTTGTGTTGATGTGATTGATAATGACTTGGTAATAATATTTTTATTTTTTAATAATTCATTTGTAATTTGTATTACGACATCTTTTATATTTTCTATAATCTGATTTTGTAATTTGATTTTTTCAGTATCTCTCATATCTTTAACTTGTTTACCATTTTCAGAAATAGAAAAATTAATGTATCCACTAACAGATTTTTTAACCATTTGATTAAATTGTTGTTTGGTAATAGACTGTTCTTGATTTAAAACCCACACAAGTGGAAGATGATAATTTTGATGACCAATAGTAACTGGTATTGTTCTCATTTGATATGGGAAATTTAAATAAGGATAAATATTTCCTAAATATGACATTATATATATTTATTTTTAGAAAATTTAATTTATTTTATAAATTAAATTTTTTAAAGTTTTATTTTTAATTATGAGCTAAAGATATATTTTTAACCCATTGTAAATAATTCTTATTATTATTTGTTGAAAATACCGACATGTCATGATATTTTTTATTAAAATCATCATCCCAAGTCAATTCGTCCATATTACCAACATCCCAATCGCCTGTATTATTATTTGTTGAAAAATCATCATCCCCAGTCGAATCGTCCATATTATCAACATCCCAATCGTCTGTATTATTTGAAGGTTTAAATTTTTTGGTTTGATTTCCCTCTTCTTGAATATCTTTTTGAAATATATGTATTCCAAATCTATCTGCCAATGTTATTTTTTTTATTAATAATATAATATTAGTTAGTGTTACATCATCCTTTGTGAGTTGGTTTTCAATATTATCAGCCATACTTTGTAATAAAGTTATATTACTATTGTTTTGTAATATACGACTATATAAATATGAGTCATCTTCTATTCCTTTTTTCTTATTTTGTAAAACTCGTTCCTCGATTTCTCTTACCTCATTCATTATACCACTATATTGAGACTTCAAATTTTTTTTTAAGTTTAATTGTATATGCTCTAAACTTTTATTACATTGTTCTTTATATTTTGTTAAATTAACTTTGTTTTTTTTTATAGCGTCTTGGTTTTGGGTTAAAATTGTTCCGTGGTTATGTATTTTTTTTGCGAGTCTTTTTATAAAATTTTGTTGTGTGGAAACTTCTGCACCTTGTCGAGCTAAACTGTGAGCTTGTTGTTTTTTATCTTGTTGGTTTTGTGTGTATTGCTCTTTAAGACGGTCTGTCAGTTTTTGTGTATCTAGTTGACGTTGTTGTTTTTCATGTTCTAAAGCGGATCCATGTGTTTTTAAAGTTTTTTCATGTGTTTTTAAAGTTTCTTTGTATTGTTGTAAAATGAATTTGTCTCCATCTAAAGCTATTTTGTTTTGTTTATCATTTTGGATTATTTGTTTTTGTAATTGATCCAATGCCAAATGTATTTTTTGTGATTTTTTACCTAACGCTTTCATCAATGACTTTCTTAACAGAATCTGATTACTATTCGACCATTTTTCCATTTTTTGTTCGAAGGTTATTATTCGTTCAAATAATGAAACACCCCCCTGTTTCAGTTTTGTTATTTCATTTTCTGGAATTATGTTATTTATTATAGTTTGTATTTTTTCTTGATTTTCGGATAAGTTTGATAATTTTTGTTCCAAAAATTCTTTATTATGAGATATTAATTGTATTAAGTTTTCATAATTTTCTTTATTTGCATTTTTATTATTAAAAATTTCTGTTATAACTGTATAAGTAATAAAATTATCTAACTTTAGTAATTCTCGTGCAGTATCTTGATTTATAGCTGTGTTTTTTTCGATTTGTTTTTTAATATCAATTATTGAGTCAGTAACATGATTTGATAATGTGTCTTTCATTTGTTGTAACTGTCTATCATGTTCAGTTTGTATTTGTATCGCGGTTTCGTTTAGTTTACCCCCAAGTTCAGTTTGTATTTTTTGATGTTGTTCATTATTTTGTGTGATAAAATCATCAAGGTTCTTATTTAAGTTTTTAATACTTTCATCCATTTTTAAAATTTGATCAGGTATAGTTTTTTGTTTAAATTTTTTAAATTCGTCCAATTGTTGTGTAAATTGGGTTGTAAAATGTCCAAACTTATTATTTTGTTCTGCCAACGCTTCATTAATTTGTTTTACGTCTGTTTCAATTTGTGTAATTTTATTATCTAAATTTGTTTTTAACTGTTCTATTTTATTATTAATGAGGTTTGTATTTTTTTTAACTGCTGAATCTAATTGTGAATAATTTCGTTTTAATTCGTCCTGTTCACGTGTTAAAACAGAAACAATTTGATTAATTTGATCAACAGCATTATTACCAGTAAAAGTAAGTGTATTAATTTTGTTTAATAAATTAATATATATAAGAACTGTTGTAATATCTAATCTAGTAATATCCATTTTAACCTCTTCTAAGTCTTTTCTAAATTTAGTTGATAAGTGTTCTTGACTATCCATTCGTGTTGTTAAAATTAAAATGTTTTGTGTTTGTTCTTCTATATGCTCATTTAAAGTTTTGTTTGAGTCTGTTAAAGTTGCGTAAGAATCTTCGTATAAACCAATTCGATGAGTCAATATAGTAATTTCATCTTGTAATTTAGTAATAGATGTCTCATTACTTAATTTTAATTCTTGTTTTATATTGTTAATTTTTTCAGTATATTTTAAAGATAATTTTATATTTATTTGATTTAATTGTTGTTTTAATTGTTTTTTAAATTCGTCGAATTCTTTCTCAGTAACATTACTTAATTTGTGTTCTATTTTTAAATCAATTTGCTTATTAATATTTTCTTGTGATTTTGATAGAGTATCATTTATAATACGTGTGTGTTGATCTTTCATTTGAGTCATGGTATTATTTATCATTTCTTGTATTTGTTTTTTTGTGATATTTTGACTTTGTGGGTTACTAGCAAGTTTAGTATCAACAGCAGCTAATATTTTTTTTTCTAATTCAGATGATGATACTTGTGTATTTGGTTTAAATCCAAAAGCAGGTAATATTGGCATTATACCACCTTGTGGAAACATTGGTGGTACATATCCACCTCGTGGTATTAAATTATAACCAAATGGAAGAAAAGTATCACTTGTAATATTTGGTTGTTTTGGTGTTATATGAAACATTATATATATATATAGATTTTATAAATAATTTTATAAATAAAAATAAATATTACTAAAATAAATATTATAAGTTTTCTTTTAATTTTATTAATTCTGTTTTCCACATATCCCGAATACTATTTTCATCTAATGTATTATATTCAATATCTTTATCATTCATGTCTTTTTGTAATTCTTTAATTTTTTCTTTAGTTAAATTATAGAGTGGCATTGATAATAAATAATTATAAGTTAAATTTGTATCATCTTTATCTTTTCCAAATTTGGGAAATTTATGTTCTTCTAATTTTATTTCAATTTCTAATCTTTTTCTATTATTAATTTTAAGTTCTTTATTGATAATCATAAGAATAAATTTACATTTATAACTTAATAATTCGAGTTGATATTTAAGAATAGATAACATATAATCTTTTCTTTTTTGATATAATTGTAATCTTTTTTCATAAAATTCTGTCATAATTTCTTTAATACTATTATATTTTTTAATATTACCATTAGTTGAATATAAATGCATATTAGTTGTACCAATTTTTTTAATTAATTTAAATTCAGTCATAATATCTTTAACATTTTGAATCTCATCTTTATTAAATTTAATTTCAAAATGAACATTTTCATTTGTATTATTATCACTATAACTCACAAAACGTTTATGTTTTTTTGCAAGTTCTTTATCTAACATTTTTTCTAAATCACCTTTATAATTATGTGTCCATGTACCAACTGGTAATTCAGTAATAATTAATTTATTACCTTTTATTATGTATTTTCCATGAAACTCGAAATTATTTTTATCAATCTTTTTAATATGACCTTTAAATTTATTATAAAATGGTTCCATTGATTTAATTTTGTGTCCATCTATCATTCGAATAAGATTATTAATAATTTCAATGGGATTATAATTTGGAATTTTGGTAGAAAATCCAGTACCAATACCTTCAGCACCATTAACAAGTACCATTGGAATGATAGGAGCATAATACATTGGTTCAATTTCCATACTATCTTCATTTTGATGATTTAAAATGGGATAATCATGTTTATTAATAATATATTTAATATTATCTGATAATTCAGTATAAATATAACGAGGTGATGCGGAATCTTTCCCTCCTTTAAATCGTGTGCCAAAATTACCATTTGGTTTTAACAAATTAATATTATTACTTCCAATATAATTTTGTGCCATTCCAATAATAGCCCCCATTAATGATGCTTCTCCATGATGGTATGCACCTTTATCAGAAACAAAACCAGCTAATTGTACAACTTTGACTTCATTCTTATCAAGACCTCTTAAATATGCACCATAAATAATTTTTCTTTGTGATGGTTTTAATCCATCCATAATATGTGGAATACTTCTTTCTAAATCATCATTTGAAAAATGAATTAAATCTTTATGAATAAAATCATTAAAGTTAATTTCTTTTTCATCATAAGTTAAAATATTATTTCTATTATATTCCATTAACCATTTTTTACGATCATCTGCTAATTTTTTATTAAAAGCTAAATTTAATGCTTTATCTGTAATTGTTTGGTTATTTGTAATATATGTAATAATTTTTGTTTCTAAATTTTTGAAACATTCAATAGCTTCAGTTTTATTAGAAGTACCTAAACCTTTATAATATTTAATTTTATAACCTTTTACACATGTTTGTTTCCAATCTTCATATTCAGTTAAATTATAAAATGTTTTAATATCTTTTCCTTTAAATGCTTTAATAATAGGAGTAGCCATACTAGTAATAAATCCTTTATGATTAAGTAGATCGGGCCAAGTATGATGAAACATATTCATTAATAATCCTTTAATATGACTACCATCTGTGTCTTGATCAGTTAAACATAAAATATGACCATATCGAAGTGTATTAAATTCTTCATTTGTTTTATAAGTATAATCATTTTTAAGACCAATAATTTGTTTTAAATTATTAATTTCTTCATTTGCCATAATTTGTTTAATACTTGCTTCACGTGTATTTAATAATTTACCTTTTAATGGAAAAATACCAAAATAATCTCTACCAATAACTGTTAAACCTGCACGTGCAAAACCACTTGCACTATCACCTTCTGTTAGAATTAATGTACATTTATGACTATCTTTACCTCCTGCTTTATTTGCATCTTCAAGTTTAACAATACCTCTAATTCGTGTTTGTTTTCTACCATCATTCTTTTTTAATTGAGCGGATTCTTTAAATTTAGCTAATTGAATAACTTGTTGAACAATACCACATTTAGATAATTTTTTCATAAAAAGATTACTTGCTGTATATGTTGTTCCAAATTTATTTGGTTTTGTACCTAATATAGTTTTGGTTTGTGACGTAAAATCGGGATTATCAATAATACTATTTATAAAAAATACGAGATTTTCTTTAACAATTGTAGGTGATAATTTAATATCTTTATTTTTTTTTTTAATATAATCATTAACAAGTGTTTTAATAATATTATCTACAACATAATTAACATGAGTTCCGCCATGATGTGTAGCAATACCATTTACAAAACTAATAACTCGATGACCATTATCTGGAATATATAAACAACCAACTTGCCATCTATCTGTTTCATCATAATATAAAGTTTCTTCTGGATAATAAACTGAAATATATTTTTTAAAATTATTCACATCAAGTTTTTTACTATTGAAATAAACTTTTAATTTAGAACTAGTACCTGCAATATCAAGTACTCTCCTAAAAAATAAATTATAATGATCATCATCCATTGTTGTTAATCCAAATTTTTCAAGATCCGGATAAAATGTAATTTTAACATAAGAAGATTTTTTTGAATATTTAGAAACTTTTGGTTTACTAGCAATACTCATATTTTCGGTCCAGGTTTGAATAAATTTTTTGTTATTATGATGATCACCAACTTCAACTATAAATTGTTTACTATAAATAGAACAAGCTTTGCTTCCAATACCATTTTGACCACCTGTTGTTCTTTTTTCGGAATCATCAAAATTTGAACTTGTTAAAAGTTCTCCGAAAATCATAGATGGTACATACATTTTATGTTCTGGGTGTTCTTCAACAGGAATTCCATCCTGACCATTATTAAATACAGAAATATAATTTTCTTCTTTATTATATTCAACTTTAATTGTGTCACAAGTTGGGTCATTTTCAGAATGATCTCTTGCATTTACTAAAATTTCATCAAAGATTTTAAAAAATCCAGGAACATAAGTTGTATCTCTATATTTTATTTTTTCACCATCATATAAATGCATTGGTTCTGTTAATTTAGTGATACTTCCAATATACATTCCTGGACGATGTAAAACATGTTCTCTTTGTGATTTTTTATTATATTTTGATACTTTTGATTTTTTAGAATTATCTTTTGACATTAAGGATAATAGTATTTTTAATCTTTATATATAATATTCAATTTTTTTAAAAAAACTTTTATTATAATATTATAGTATATATATTATATAGTTCAAATTATGAACTTTATATCATTTGACATATTAAATACTTTAGTATATTATATGATTTATAATATTTTAAACCAATATAATCAAATATAAATATTTTTCATAAAATTTACTGTTTTTATTTAAATATAATTATCAATTTATATTTTATTAAATTATTAATTTAATAATTTAATAATTTCGAATATTAAAATGAGTTATATATAATATCTACTAATTATAGATATTTATTCTATAAATAAATCATTTTTATAATATTTTAAACCAATATAATCAAATATAAATAATTTTTCATAAAATTTACTATTTTTATTTAAATATAATTGTTTATCATTTTCCATATTTTTATTTTTCATAATAAAATACTGAACTTTATCAAAATTACTTGGATCAAAATCTAAATAATCAGGGTCTATTTCTAAATAATATATAAATTTTTTAAAAATATTATCATTTGTGGTTTTTTGTTTAAAATATTCTAAAAATGAATTATTTATTGTTCTGTCATTAAAATTTAAAAATCCACCATTATTTAATTTAATATTAGTTTTTTTTAAAATCATATTTGTAATCTCAAATGATCCAAATAACCAATTATTATCTGTTTTAATATTATTTAAATAATCAATAATTCTAGTTATATAATTTTTTCTTGATTCTTCTACTAATCTTTCAAAACGTTTTTGAGATTGACCACCTTTTTTGTGTCTTTTTTGTAAATTACCATTTATATATTTAATTTTTTTAAATTCGTTATCATAAATATATATAATTGTTTCATTACCATTTGAGAAAATAATTGTTCCATTATATTTTTTAAAATATATATTTATATATTCTGTGTCAAATTTATTTTTACATTTATAATAAAAAATATTACATTTAATTTCAGGTTCAATTATTTCTAATATTTCTTTATTATATTCATCAATTCCACAAAAAACAAGTAATCCCTTATTATTTTTAATATTAATAATATTTGATTTAATTTTTGTTAATAATTTTAAAACATTTTGACGATTTATTCTATTTTTAATATTTTTTGCAGATGATAATTCTTTAACAATAAAAGTGCTAAACATAATAATTAGCTGGCACAATAAGTGTAATTAATGATGAATTGGAAGAAGGTTTAACTGTATTTAAATATGTATATTTATCCATTATATTAAAATATAATATTTTTTTAAATATTTTTTTATAAAGAATCTTTTCAAATATACTTTAATATGAATATTATTAAAGAACAATTAAGTAAAGAAAATTATATAGATTTAGAAAAAAAAAGAGAGACTGATTTAAAAAAAATTAAAGAATATACTATAAGAAATACAATAAAAAATTTAGAAGATAACTATGAATTAAAAGTTTCTTTGGTAAATATTGATTCACGTTTTAGAAATAAAAATCCAAAAAATATATTAGATGGAATACCACAATATTTAAATAATAATCCAATAACTATAACAAAGAATAGTAATAAAGTAAAAGTATATTATCCAAATCATAATTTCATAATTGGTGATAAAATAGTATTTAAAAATGTAACAAATAATGATATTATTTTAAGTAATTCAATATATTTATTAAATAATTTTGATTATTTTTTAATTAATATAAATAACCATAATATTACAAAAGATATAATAATAAATGATTTTAAAATAGCTATTGATATAAATGATAATATAACAATTTATGATAGATTAATAGGTAATATTCCATTAAATTCTATAATTGGACAACATAATTTATATATTTTAGATGAAAAAATAGATAATAATATTAGTAATGATAATGTATTAATTTTAATGACTAATTTAAATATAACAAGATCCGAATTATGTAATAATTATGTATTTATAAAATTACCATTTAATTTTTATAATGAAAATAAACAAAGAAATAATATAACATATGATATTTTTCATAATTTAAAAAAAATATTAACTATAAAATATTTTAATATTGGTGGTATAAATTTAAATTATTTAAATGCTGATTATCCTATAAATTATAGTCAGTATCAACATTGTCACCAAATAAGTGAAATTGATACAAATTATTTTTATTTTAATAGTCCAATTTATGGAAAATATACTTTAACAAGTGGTGGAAGTAATATATATGTTGCAAAAATATTAAATACAATTGATGGGTATCTTGATGCAAATAATTATATAATTGATCTTAAAAAAACATTTAATAATGTTGTACGACTTGAAATGATAACATCTGAAATTCCATATATTGATTTTAATATTAAAAATAATATTAATAATACAAATAATAAACTTTATTGGAAATATTATGAAGATGGAGATTATATTTATAATATAACATTACCAGAAGGTAATTATACACCAACAAGGATTATACAAAAATTAGAATTTTTAATGAATAAAATAGAAAGAGTATATTCTATAAATACAAATAAAATATATAATATTTTTAAAATTAATTATGATATAACAACAAATGAATTTATATTTAAAAGTTATAAACAAAATTTTTTACCATCAAGTATAACAATTGAAAAAGATATAACTATTGGTGAAAATTATTTAAAATTAATAGTTAAACATCCAAATAATTTTGTTAATATTGGTGATGAAATTAATATTTTTGGGAGTAAACAAATTGGTGATATATCAGCAAGTAATATTAATAAAACTCATATTGTATATAATGTAAATAAATTATCTGATACTTATTCAGTATTAATTAATATAAATATTGATAAAAATTATGAAGATATTAATATTAATGGGAATGGTGGTATAGGAATTAAAGTTACTATTTCAGCTTTAACTTCTTTTTTATTTAATAAACCAAATACAATTGGTTCTATTTTAGGATTTAAAAATTGTGGTGATATAAATTCAATAACTAAATATAGTCAAATTACTTCTAATTTTAGTGATTATATAAATTCAACAATATATAATAATATTGGTGGTACAAATATAAATAATTCATTAATAACAATGAATGGAAATAATTATTATCTTTTATTATATTTAAATGATTATGAAGGTATTATTACAAATAATGAATTTGATAATGCTTTTTCTAAAATATTATTAACTGGTGTAACTGGTGATATTATGTTTAATACTTTTGTAAATTCTCCATTGGAATTTGAAATACCCATTAATAGTATTAATCAATTTAAAATTAAATTTTTATATCCTGATGGAACAATGCCAGATTTTCGAAATTTTGATCATAGTTTTACACTCAGAATTACTGAAAAAATTACAAAACCTATTAATACAAGGATTAATCCTAATAATTATAGTTATCATGAAGGATTAATTGATTATTATAATCCTTTATAATTGATATCATATTACATAAAATTAATCAAAATAATAATCAATAAACCTTATTAACTTTATAAAATAAAAATTGATAATTAAATATAATAAATATTATTTATTATATTTAATCAAAAAGATTTATTTATTTACCATTAACCGAAAAAATTATATATTATCATATTTGAATTATGGTCTCTATTAATAAATACTAAATTTAATCTTGATACATATTCTACAAGAAATACAACTCATTATTCTTGTTATGTATGTATTTCAATAATAATTATTTTTCCATTTGAATATGTATTTTGTTTACTGCGATTTATATTTCATTATACTTGTTTTTATACAAAATGTATATAAAAATTAACTAAAAAAATAATTATAAAATAACCAAAATTAGATAATTTAATTTAATTTGATAAAATTATTTTACATTTTTGGATACGGTTATGATTAATACTATATAAAAACACATTTTCAATTGTTATTCTCCAATTATTTATTATTTTTTTAATTATATTATCAAAATAAATATATCCTTCTTTTATATTATTTATTGTATAGTCATCTATATTAATTGGAGATGTTGATGTTAAATATGTTATACTATCATTTAATATATCATATATTGATTGTGGTATATGTTCATTTTCTTCCTCATCAGATGTAAATATATTAGTACTATTTATAACTAATTTAATTGATAATTCATCATAAAGATATTTTCTAAATTTAATAAATATAAATTTAATTCTATGTTCAATTTTAATTATATCATTTATTTCATTTTTAATATATTTATCTAATAATATTTTACTAATCATAGTTTCAATTCCAGTACATATTACAATCTTTGTTAAATGAATTAATAAATCACGTACAAATAATAAATGAATTGAATATTTATTTTGAAAATATTCTTCGCTAATAAGAGAACAATTTGAAAAAAAATTATTACTTATATTAATATTTATATTATTATCATCATTTAATAATTTTTGAAAAATATTTTCATTACATTTATTATTCTTTAAATTATCTAATTCTTTATTCCAATTATCCATATATACTAGTGTTTGTTTGTTTAAACGATTTAATAATATATTATATCTTTCAATTATATTTGGTGTTATTTTTGTCAAAGTAATTTGTGAAAACTTTAGATTTTTAGTTTTTTTTAATAATTTTATTTTTATATTTATTTTTGTTATATTTTGTTTTATTTTATGTATTTTGTTTTCGATATTAACTTTAAATATCGAATTAGTAGTGAATTGTTTTACGTCTTTTTTTAATTTACGTATTTCAATATTTAATATTTTTAGTTTATTACTTAATTTATTATGCATATCACTAATTGTTATATATAAATTACTGAGTGGTAGAAATGATTGTTCATTATTAATAAATAAATTAGTAAAATCTAAAATATTAATATTTAATAATTTACTTATATTTATTATATCTTGACCACTATATATATATTGTTGTTCAGCTAAATAATGTTGAGTTATATAATTACAAATAGTAAATGATAATTTTAAATTATTTAATATATTATATCCTAATTTTTCATTACTTTTAAACATTATTTCAATTTCATTATACTGTGGATTTACAAAAGAATCAATTTGCTCTCTATATAATTCTTTTTTAAAAGTAAATTTATGTATATGATTATTATATTCATTATTAATAAACTTTAATGGTGATAAATAATTATCATTTTCAAATTCATTATAATCAATACCTAATGATTTATATTCATCTAAAACTATATAATTATAATGTTTTAAAATATTTAATAATGGTAATTGTGATTCTTTATTTATATTAAATATATTACAGCCATTATTTAATAATAATTCAAGAATATTTTTTTTAACAGTATAAGAGAAAAAACTTGAAAATAAATTATTATTATAATTACAAGGATATAAAATAAAATTCTCTTTTTCTTTAATACTTGTTGCAAATTTATTAAATGCATTTGTATAAAAATTATATGTATTATTATTGGTATTAATATATTCTAGTACTTCATTATTTATATCTTCATTCAAATTAATATTATAATCGATTGGTCCAAATATATCTGTAGAGAATGATTCTAAAGTTATATTTGTATCAATTTTAATTTGTAAAATTTGATTTAAAAAAATATAACCAATAGAATAAATTCGATTAATTAAATAATCTTTGATTATTTGTTCAGTCATTATTGCATTTAAATATTGTTTTGTTATTGTTTTATCATAATCAAATATATCAAAATATTTATATATCTTATCATCAATATTAGTATCTAATATTGTTTTAATAATTTCAATTATATTATATTTATAAAAATCATTATACATTACTTTAAAACTTGGAGGTAATTTTTTATCTTTACTTGTTATAAATTGTTCGTTCAAAATACTTTTACTTATAAAAAATCGATCATGTGTTATATTTTTTAAAACATTATTATAATCCAAATCAGATATATATCCAAATGTACCTCTTCGTTTATCTATATTAGTAATATCAGTAATATTATTTTGCTGTGTATTAATATTATTATTATCATCAAAAATAGTAATTGGATTATTACCTAATTGATGATAAAGAAATTTTGGTATATTTATATTTTCTGTATTTGAAGATAAATAATAAGATAAATAAAATAAACCATTTAATCTATTAATATGTTGTGTAAATATATTAATATTAAAATTATTATCATTATTAAAATATTGTTTAAGTTGTTGTAAATTTGGTAAATTGAATTTTTCATTATTTTGTTCTTGATTTAATAGATTAGTAAAAAATTTTTCATGACTTTCTAAAGCATTTAATATTGGATAATAATATCCAATTGCTTTAGTATATAATTCTTTATTATGGTTTTTTAATCTTTCCATAATACTTTGTATTTTTGGTAATATTTTATTTTCCATTTTATTAATAATATTTTTCATATTAAATAATACTGATATATATGAAAAAATTAACGGAGGTCTATAATTTTCAATATTATTTGTGTTATGAAAATAAAAATTATCTTTAATAAATGCGTTCTGTGAAATTTGTAAATTATAATAATTAAATAAATATTTGTGATCATTATTATAAAAATTATATAAAGATCCAATATAATTTAATCCAAAATGACCTGCTTCAATTTGTTTTAATAAGTGTGTATAATTAGTTATATTATTATATTTTAAAATATAATAATTTATTCTACTACTAATTTGATATTCTGTTATTTGTTCAAATAATTTAATATCTTCTGTATTTTGAAATAATTTATTATAATATTCATTTGATGTTTTTTCGTTTAAATTAGCAATATCAAAATTTGCATTATTATATATATCTATAACTTGACGATCTGTTGGTGGAAAATATAATGTTTTTAATTTACTAATAAAATCGTCATTTGATAATTGTGGTTTTCTAGTTTTATTAATTTCAAAAAATCGAATTAAATTAATTGTATCAATAACATTTTGTAATAGTGGTTTATGTTCCATTTCTTGATAATATTTAATTATTGATAGTCCCAATATTTGACATTGTGATAAATTTTTAATTTTTTTATTTATCCATTTTAAATTATCATAGTTTATATTATTATCATTATTAAAAAAGTTTGTTGATAATTCTATTATTGATTCTAATTTATCATTTATTTGTTCATTATATAATGTTAATAATGTAAAAATCCAATTATTAAAAGTGTTTATTAAATTATTATTTGTAATATTATTATTTGTAATATTATTATTTGTAATAATATTATCTATCATACAAGATTTTATTATATTTTGAAATGATTTTTTAATATCACCATTATTATATATTATGGCACTACATAAATATATAAATCCTTGTCTGATGTGATATATATTAACACTAAAACAAATTTGATACAGTGTTAATCCAAAAATATAAATATAACGACCAATATTAGATGTTTCTCTTTTTTTAAATAATTGTTTAAATTGATTTACGTATTTTGGTATAGAATTTGGATCTTCAATAATCTTCTTCTCTATTTCATTTACATCTTCATTTAATGCTAATTTAGTTAAATATTTAAAACAATTTATTAATGTGTTTATAGTAATATTTTTTACAAAATTATTATTTTGAAATATAAAATTTAGGGTTGTATTACTATTATTATATTTTTCCGCAATATCATATGAAAAAAATAAACTTAATAATAATGTTCTAATTAAATATTCTTCTGATTTTTTTAATAATGTTTCAATAAAGTTATCTTTATTTATTGGATCTATAATATAAATAATTCGGGAACCACCCATAATTGTTAAGTTATTTAATTCAATTATATCATCTGCTGTATCTATTGCTAAAGGATGTATAAATGTATTAATATAATTTTCATATTTGTCATATTTAAATCCTGAATTTTCCCAATCTAAATATAATTTATCATGTATTTCTTGTAAATCAATAAGATTTTTTTCATCATTTGTTTTACAATCTTGAATTATTTTATCAATCATAGTTTCAATTTCATTTTTAATATATTTTTTATAATCACTATTTTTAATTATAGATAAATCATCTTCATTTGGATAACTATTATCTGTTGTTGCATGTATTTCAATTTCATTTAATTTTGGAAAATTATCCCATTCACTTTTTATTTTTTCAATAAAAGCATTCAAACTAACACCATATATTTCTTTTATTATCTTTTCTTTTTCTTGTGATTGTATATTTAATTTTTGTTGTATAATATCTTTATTAAAGTTAATAACTATATCTTTTGCATATTCATCTTTACTAATTGTATTTTTAATACTGTTTATTATTGAACTCATAAATGGAGATTCTTTTATTTGATTAAATAATATTAATTTGTGATTTTTAATTAATTCTTTTTTTTCATTATTTATTTGTTTTTTTGGTTTAATAATACTTTTTTGTTTATATTGTTTATGAATATTTAATTCACTTGAAAATGTATAATGATATGCATTATTATTAAAATTATCAAGATAATTAATATCAACACCTATTTCTAATAAATATTTAATAATAGTTTCATATTGTTTTTGACATGCTAAATGTAATGGTGTGATATTTTCACTATTTGGTGCGTCTGGATTAACATTTTCTTCAATAAGAAATTTAATAAAATGCATTTTTTGAACTTCTGTTCCATTATCATTTAATATTGTTTTATGAATAATATTATTTCCTTCTTTATCTTGAATAGATAATGGAATTTTATTCATAAGAGCGAAATTTTTAAGTTCAAAACAATCCATATTATTAGCAATATTAAATAAATTTCCAATTTTATTATCATTTATTTTAATTGGATTATTATATGGTTTGTCAAATCTATTTGTCATATATAGAAATATTAGATTATTATTTTAATTTTAACCATTGAGATATATTTTCTAATAATAATTATTTAACTTATTTACTGATTAATAATTGGTTATTAATAACTGTTAAATTTCTTTTAAATATTTATGATAAATATATATATATTATTTTAATAATTTATATAAATAGAATCAATATTGTGAATATTTTAAAGTAAACATATTTAATTATAGTTAATGAAATTTAGATAAATGTAATATAAATAAATAATATGAATTAATATAATATATGGAATATAAAGATAATGTTGTTAAAAATATATTTAAATATGGTCCTTCTTCACAAAATATAAAATATATACAACCATCAACAAGAAATTTATTATATGTTAATAATATTGAAGATAGTTTAAAGGAATATGTAGATAATAAATTATCAAAAGATATTGATAATAGTATTACTAATTTTTTTTCATCTACAACAAATGTTAATAATATTTTTAATAGTGATACATTTATTGATAATATTGTTAATGTATTTGAAGAAATAATTATTAATAATCAAAATATTACAAATATAATTAATAATAATATTGAAATACCACATGATTTAGAAATTAATTCTTTAACATTATTTTCTACTAATTTAGATCGTATTAGTATTAAAAGTAATACTCAGATTGAAGATAATTTAATTATTGCAAATGAAAATTTTTTTCCTGATTTAACAATATATAATAATTATGGTATTATTACTGATAAACCATTTTATATTGATAATAAAATTACAATTTCGAATATTGATTTAGAAGTTATTAATAATGAATTATTTTTTAATGGAACTCGAATTAAAAATATAGATAATGATGAAATATATAATAATATTTCACCTTTCAGTATTGATGATAATGAAAATACATATACTTTTTCTAATATTAGTATTAATACAAGTAATAATACAAATTATAATTTAACAGTTAATGGAACTGCAAATATTACAAATAAATTATATTTAGGTATTAATAATGATTATATTAATGTTAATAATGGTAATTTATATTTTAATAACCATCTTATAACTACAAATAATTATAAAGGAATTAAAATTTATTTTTGTTTTGACTATAATACAGTTGATATTAATGAATTAGAAACTTTACTTATAATAGAATTAAATAGTAATGGAATAGATACTAGTTATATGGTTTTTACATTTGATGATATTATTACAGTTAATATAAATATACGTACTGATATTTGTCTAAATAGTGAGTATCAAGATAATATTATTGGTGAAATTAATAAAATATATAATTTAGTTGTTAATGGAAATTTAGTTTTAACAATAGATAATATTAAAAAAATAGCAGTACCTGAGATATATTTATATAATAAATATTATTATTTTAGTGATTTATCTAAAAATAATGCATTTAAATTAGTTAAAAGAAATAATATTACATATAATAAATCTATATTAAATGGTGATCAAGTATATTTAATTAATATAAATGGTTTATATTTACAAAAAGATTATACATATACCACAAATAATAGTAATAATTTATTATTACAAGTTCATGCATATACAAATAATTTTTTAACTGATAATACTATATGTTTTATAAATATAATAGATAGTTTTAAACTGGAAATTTTACCAGGATCAATTTATGAAGAATTGTGTTCTGGTATAACTTCTGGTATAACTTCTGGTATAACTTCTGGTATAACTTCTAATTGTTATAATAATATTATTTTAGGTAATGGTATATTACCTGAAAATTTAATAAATGATACAACATGGTCAAATATTGGTATAAATCCAACATATTTAACAACTGAAATATTTTTAGCTACTAATATTTCGGACTATATTACTAATCCAAGTATATATAATAATATTTATTTAGTTGATCAAAAATGGTTAACTGTTATTGAAATAAATAATATTACAATATGGAATGAAACATATAATAATAATCATAATGATTCAAAAAAATTTATAAATGGTTATGAATTTTGTCATAATTCAAATACACCTGATTATGTATTTCATAAAAGTTATAATTTAGAAAATATTGATGAACATGCAAAATATATGTTTAATAATAATCATTTATGTGCAATTACAGATAGTCGATTTTATAAAGAAAAAATTGATCTTAGAAGAGAACAAATTTTAGAAGAACTTGAAAAAGCACATATTTATATTTTTCAATTACATGAAAGAATTAAATTATTAGAACATAAATAAAAATGTTAAAAAATCAAAATAAAAATTTATATAAATATATATATATATTTATATATAATGTCATTATTTAGACCTGTGAATTCTTCTGAATCAAATTTATTTACAATTCGTATAAATTTAGGTTATGGTAGTAATAAGGGTGTTTTTAATACAAGTTTAAATCCAATTGTTAATGATGATATATTATGTTCAAATAATAGTACAAATACTGTTACAATTGATCATTTATCATCACCTACTTATAATAACTTACCTAAAGACTTTTATATAAAATATATTAAAGATACATCATATATTTATAGTTTTGATATTAATTATGGTAAACAATTTGTAACATATCCTTCAGTATATATAACACCACATTCGAATGAATATATTGGAGTTCCTGTTATTCAAAAAAATAATTTAACATCAATGACTATTTATTTTATTAAAAGTGATGGAAGTTATATTGGACCAAGTAATGATGGAATTACAGGTTTACTTGGTTTTGATTTAATTATAATTGGTCCAGTTAAAATTGGTGTTACTACTGGTAATAGTAATAAAGGATGGGCATTAAATGATAATACGGATAGTGAACCAAGTAATATATACACATATCTTGATGTTAATCTTGGGAGTGGATATACAAAATCGGATTCTGTAATTATATCAAAAAATCTTAAATTATTAAATAGTACAGGTAATGTTATAAATTACACTTTATCTACATCTATACTTGATTATTCACAAACATTATGGTTAATAGATGGGAATATAAGTTTAACAACATTAACACCACAAATAGGTATGGTTTTAATTATAACATCAACAGATACAGGCTATGATACTGGGATAAATATATATAATACTAATCCTACAGTTATTGTTGATATAGATATAACTATAAATTATCAAACCCTAACAACATTTGAATTTACACAACGAGGAGACTCAATTATATTATATGCTAATGATAATAATAATTTTATAATATTAAGTCAAAGTTCAACAATTAATTTATCATAATAGAATAATAAAATAAAATATCTTATATAAAATTTAATATTTTCTTTAATAAATTCAGATTATTTTAATTTATCATATATTACTTTTACTTTTGTCTCTTTGATTTTTTTCAAAGCGTCTGCCCATGAAATATCACCATCTTTAACATATGGTTTTCCAATTACATATTTAATATATTTTGATTTTAATAATTTAATACCTTCTATATATGTAATATCTTTTTCTACTTCTCTAATTTGTTTAACTAAATCAACTTGCATTTTCATCCATGGTTGAGCTTTACGTTTAGATGGTTTAGATGGTTTAGATGGTTTAGCTCCACCCACAAGATCGTTTTCCGGTGGAATTTGACAATTACCCCCTTTCATTAAAGATTTAGATGATTTACGTTTTGATGTTTTAGATGATTTACGTTTTGATGTTTTAGATGATTTACGTTTTGATGTTTTAGATGATTTACGTTTTGATGTTTTAGATGATTTACATTTAGATGTTTTTTTAGATGATTTACGTTTTCGTGCCCCTCCTTCCATTGATGTTTTTTTAGAACCTTTACGTGATTTACGTTTTTTAGATGTTTTTTTAGAACCTTTACGTGATTTACGTTTTTTAGATGTTTTTTTAGAACCTTTACGTGATTTACGTTTTTTAGATGTTTTTTTGGAACTTTTACGTTTTTTAGCTCCACCTTCCATTGATGTTTTTTTAGAACTTTTACGTGATTTACGTTTTTTAGATGTTTTTTTAGAACTTTTACATGATTTACGTTTTTTAGATGTTTTTTTAGAACTTTTACGTGATTTACGTTTTTTAGATGTTTTTTTAGAACTTTTACGTGATTTACGTTTTTTAGAACTTTTACGTGATTTATATTTTTTAGATGTTTTTTTAGAACGATCAGTATATTGTCCACTAATAATATCACGTAATTCTTGTTCTAGTTTTTCGGTAGATGTTTCTTCTAAAGTATTTTTACCACCATGTTGTTGTTCAACAGAAGTAACCATATTAATAAGTTGGTTAATCTGTCCATCTTTAATTTGTGATAAAAATAAATCAGAAGTAACATTATCACCACCATTTTGATTATTCTCGGTAATATTAACAGTTAACCAAGATGGAGTTGTGGTATTTTCTGTTGTATTTATACCAGAATTAATATTTGAACTAAGAAAAATATTTGAACTCATTTATATAATATAACCTATAAATTAATTTTTATTTTTATAATATTTTTTATAGAAAGTATTATAATAGTAAAATGTTTATAAATAAAATTGATAATTTTCTAAATAAAATATTAAATAATTTTAATGAATATTTATTAAAATTAAAATTTTTAACAAAAATTTCACAAGATGTAAATTTTGTGAAATATCAAAATGATATATTAAAAATAATAAAAGAATTTATGAATAATATTAATGATAAAGAATTAAATAATATTATAACTAATAAAAAGCATATTAATATTATAAAAAATTATATTATGCGTTATTGTGCTTATTATATTTATTTTGGTATAAGTTATCATTATAAAGGAGATAAAGATTTATATATAACAAATATAATTGAAAGTAGTAAAAATCAAAATGTGAGTCAAATAAGTTTAACAAATTTTTTTAATAGTGATAATAATTCAAAAATGATATCGATATTTAGTGATATTAAAAATATTATAAAATTAAACACATATGAAAATATAGAAAGAGTTAAAATAATTCTTGGAAACGAGCCAATAAAGTATGCAACAACAATTAATATATTTAATGAATTAGGTGAAGATTTTATAAATGATTATTTTTTAATAAAAAATAATTTTCATAATATAATAAAAACATTAATAATTAAATTTATTTATATTCAAGAAGATAAAAAGGATATAATTAATTTATTAGAAGAAAATGATGAAGAAGATGGAGAATATAAATATATTGAAATAGTAATTGGAAGTGATGAAAAAATAATTGATTTTACAATATTGCAGCAATTTTTAACACCACAAGAAATAAGAAATAATATGGCAGAAGATTATTATGAATTTTTAGAGAATTATAGAAATGATAATAAATTAAATTTTTTATCAACAAAAAAAATAATAAATTTTTTATTTAGTAATAAAATTTTAATACCAATAACTGATGATTTTTTACGTGTACATAAAAGTAATTATAAATATGGATCAGATAGTAGAATTAGAGATGATACAAAAATAAAATTTATAATAAATATTATAAATAAAATAAAAAATTATCATTCTCAAACATATAAAAAGAATCCAAAAATGAAATTAGCAGTTAAAAATTTATTTTATAAACAAATTAAAAATCGTAATATAATTTTATATAATGATACAGAAGAAATAAATATAATTAGTAAATTATCAAATAGTCAACAAAATAGTGGTATAGATTATTTAGTTGATTTAAAAAATATAAGAAATTATAATTATTTAAATTATAAAGATTTTAGTAAAGATGGTTTTAGACTAAGAACAGATAAACCGATAGAAGGTATTAGATATTCAAATTTATTAACTAGTATTGAAACACGAATCGGACATAATGATTTACCATTGAATGTTATTGGTATAATATTTAATCCAAGTAATAAAAATGTTCAAGATTTTAATATAATGGATTTAAAAGATATTCATAAAATAAATAAAAATGGATATAATTCTTTCATAAATATTTTAAAAAAAAAAATTTTTACAAATGATGATAATTTATATTATTGGTTATTTAATATAGAAACAGATATTATTAAATTAGATAATTATAAAAATTTATCAACATTGGAACCAGATAGATATATACAAAATATGTTAACAGAAATTTATCCAATTTATTTAGATTTATTATATAATAATATTTTAAATGAAATAAATAGTAATAAAAGTAATCAGTTAAATTTATTTGGAATTTATCATATTTTAAGAAAATATGATAATTATTTAGAGTATACACAAAATATGGGAATTAATTTGAGTAAAGATATTATATATAAATTATTAAATCATATTTATAAAGAAATTAAAATTAATAGTGATGATATTGATAAAAAATATCTTGAATTACAAAATAAAAATATTAAAATACCAATTTCTCAATTAATTAAACCATATGAAAATATTTTACATATTAAAGAACAAGAAGATGAAATTGATTTAGATAAAATTAAAAATGAGGCTATATGTTATCATTATATTAAATGGGATAATTTAGGTAGATTATCAAAAAAAAGTAAAACTAGTGAAGAATTAAATCAAGCTGTATTTAATTTTGTAAAACAATATGTAACACAAAATAATGCAGGTCTATATGTATGTAAAAGTTGTTCTGAAACTTTAAATTTACAAAAATATGTATATGAGGGTACATATGTAGAAGAATTAGATACATTTTTAACAACAAATCTTGCTACAACTCAAAAATTAGAAAATATACCAAAATATAATAAATATACAAGAACAATTCGAAATATTGAAAAAAATATAGAAAAAATATGTAGTTTAGTTGATTTAAATTATTATTTAGGTAATTTACCAGTAATAAAATTAAGAAGAACAACTATTATTAAAGATGTTATTGATATTATTTTAATACATACAAAATATTTAAAAGAACAACCAAAAGATAGAATTGTTAAAGGTAATGAAAAATATGGTATAAATAAAGAGTTAACAAATTTATTCTTTTTTGAATTAAATGATAAAATATTCTTAACAAGTTCAGAAGATACAGATTATTATAAATTAATAAAATTTAATAATGTTATTGCATATATTGTTTTAATGATTATAATTGATATGAATTCAGGAATGATTCTAACATTAAAAAATAATAAAAAATGTAATTTTTTTTTATATTCAAATATTGGTAAAAATTTATTTAATAATATTTATTTAATTTTAAATGAAACAGAAAAAATATTAATTAGTAATATTCCATTACTTGGTTATGTTATTTTTTATTTTAGTTGTATGTTATGTAATAATAAAATATGGTTATCAACAAATGATGCAAATATTTTTAATATTCAAAAAATGTTTATTCATACAATTGTTGATTTAATGAATTCATTAATTTTAGCAAATTTAAGAAAAGAAAAAGATTATCAATATGAAATTATTGTAAATCGATTATTACAAAGAATAAAAAATGTTTATAATAATAAAGATATATTAAATAAAATAGATGAAGAAAATAATAAAAATATTAGATTTAAAGATGGTAAAATTAGTTTTATTACAAAAAAAATTAAATATATTGATGTATCTAAAATTGAAAAAAATTATATTCATACAAATATAATTTCTCAATGTAAATCAAATAATATTAATATTCAATTTTTAAAATATAAACAAAAATTAAATAATGTAACAATATTTACAAATTGTCCAGATGGTCAATTTCATAATTGGATATATAATAAAAAAATAAATGATATTGAATGTAGTAATTGTAAATATACATTTAATAATATTTCAAAATCAAAAGAAGAAAATATAGATAAAATAAAAATATTAAAATTAACATATTTAAAAAAACTGGGTGAAATATATTGTATCTCTGGAGAATATCATGATAAAGGACCAGATGGCAGATGTTCAAAATGTAAAATAAATTTATTAAATAGGGAATATACAAATAATCAATTATATGAATTAGAAAAAAATATTAATAAGGTTATTCAAAATGAAAATATAATATCATTAAATAATATTAAAAAATATTTTGTTAAAAAACAAAAACATAAAAATGATGTTAATAGTATTATTACACATTTAACAGATAGATATAATAAAAATGGTACACATATTATTAATAATATTGATGATTTTATTGATAAATTAATTAATATTGTTGGTGAAAAAATTAAAATTACAAATAATGTTATTAATTTAAAAAATAATATGTATTTAATTTATAATGATTATATTGGTAATTCTTTAAAAGAATCAATAATATTATATGAAAATAGAGTTAATATTAATTTTAATAAAAATTTTAATAAAAATGTTATTTCAATAAAAGATAATAAAAATAATGTAATTATGTATTATGATAATATAACAAAACGATATTTAGGTTATCAAAAATATGATAAATATTATAATATTAATTCAAATAATAATATTGAAATTATTTATTCAATTAGAGATAATATTATTAATTTAGGTAATAATGATAATAAAAGAACATATCTATTGAATTTAAAACAAATTATTACAAATATTAATTATTTTATTAATAAAATTAAATTTAAATTAAAAGTAAATGATAATAATCATGGAAATAAAATAATTAAATATTTTCAATCTAAAATTAATAAAATTAATACTATTAATAAAAATAATAAAAAAGGGATTTTTAAACATTTAAATATTATTAAAAATAATTTTAATGATAATAAACAATTATTATTTTATCTTATTTTTAATTTAGACCGATTACTTGAATATAATAATAATACTAATATTGCTGTTATGATTATTCGAATTATTAGATATAATTATGAACAATATTATATACCAATTGATAATTTACAAATAAGAAAATATGAAAAAATACTAAATAATGAAACACCATATATTAATGATACATTAAAAACATTTGGTATTTATCAAGAATTAATTCAATCAAAAGAAATTGATGATGAAGAAGTAAATAATACAAAAGAATTAATGGAAGAATTACATAATTCATATGATATGGATGGATATACTGATGATGATATATATGATGATTATGAACCAAATGATGATATTGTTAATAATATGATTGAATAAATGAAATTATTTTATTTTGAAATTTTTAATAATCGTTTTATTAATTAAAATAATATATTATATTATTTTAATGAATGTTATAAACATAATTCTACTTGTATTAATTATTATTATTATTTTAGGTTTTAATAATAATTATAATAAAATTATTAATTATTTTAATAATAATAAAAATAATAATTTATCTGATAAAGATACACAAATTATTTATTTATTCTTAAGTGACAAATATGGAGATATTTTATTACCAAAAAATATTACTTTTACAAATAATAATAATATTTATTATTTTAAATTTAATATTGTTAAAAATGATAATAATATTAATATAAATATGAAATTTATACCAAGTTCAATCTATATTACTAAATATAGTATATTAAATCAACATGGTCATTTTGAATTAATTAATAATATTGAAATTGATAAATCACCAATTATTGAAAAAAATATTGATTTAGTTGATACTGAAAATAATAGTACAGAATATATGATTAATAATCTTGATTTATAATTTTATACATTTAAATAATAGATCATTTTTTATTAATATAAATATGAAATTTATATCAAGTTTAATCTATATTACTAAATATAGTATATTAAATCAATATGGTCATTTTGAATTAATTCATAATATTGAAATTGATAAATCACTAATTATTGAAAAAATATTTATTTAGTTAGTACTGAAAATAATAGTACAGAATATATGATTAATAATCTTGATTTATAATCTCATACATTTAAATAATGGGTCATTTTGAATTAATTCATAATATTGAAATTGATAAATCACTAATTATTGAAAAAATATTTATTTAGTTAGTACTGAAAATAATAGTACAGAATATATGATTAATAATCTTGATTTATAATCTCATACATTTAAATAATGGGTCATTTTGAATTAATTCATAATATTGAAATTGATAAATCACTAATTATTGAAAAAATATTTATTTAGTTAGTACTGAAAATAATAGTACAGAATATATGATTAATAATCTTGATTTATAATCTCATACATTTAAATAATGGGTCATTTTTTATTATTTCATCAGCTGTTAAATATTCATCATTAACTAATATACGACCACGTTCACTTATATTTTTACCACTTTTATATTTATCTGGAACAATTCTTTTTACAAAATTTCTTATTTTTTCTGATACCTTATCACTATGCCAAAATTCAGGAAAAAAACCTTTTTTTGTTAATGTATTAAAAAAATAATGTATATCATAATATCTATTTTGCACAGGATCTATATTTATCTTACTTGTCCATTTTGCATTAACTTTACTATTATCAATAATTCCAGGTATACATGCAAAATCAAAATCCCATAACTTTATTTGAATACCAATACTTGGGACTACATATTGTTGTCCATTTATTTTATATAATACTTTATTATTATCTTTATTAATTGGGATTTTTTGAACAAGTAAATTATTTGCTTTTAAATCATTATGTCTAAACATTGGATATTTATTTTGTATTATCGCCATTACTGATAAAAATTGGAAAAATATACTTCTCCAATGTTTTGTTTTAAATGTTTGATAATTATGTTTTATATAATCTAATAAATCTCCACCATTTGCCCATTCTGAAATTAATACTGATACATTATCATAATATTCTCCTTTTTTATATTTTTTTACAAATTGATCAAACTTTTTATTATTTACTAATTTATTTTTTGGTAAATGAATAAATGTTTTTATACTTGTATTAAATGTTGTTATAGGTAAAACTATATGTGGTGTTTGACATTTTTTTACAAAATAACTTAATAATGATATCATTAATAATTCTACATTTTCAGGTCTTTTTATATTAAACATATCACCATAACATTCTGTTCTTGGATATGCTACAATTTTTACAGCATAATTTACCATATGTGATTGTTCAGGTGGATATACACCTTTAAAAGTATGTCCAGTTGAACCACTTTTAATATATAGTAATTTCCCACCTAAAGTACTTATAACTTTATTAAAATCTAAATATTTTTTAGGTAATAATGTACGAATATCTGTATTAGTATTAGATGATATATCATCTAATATCATCATAATATCTATATTATTATTTTTAGTAATATCTTCAATAACAGATAATCTATATGGTATTTTATTATATTTTTTTACCTCATTGTCCATAATATTATATTTATAAATAATTTTATATATTTAAATGAAATGTGTTTTTTTTATATATATTTTTTATATATTTTTATAATTAAATAATTAATAAATATAAATATTTTTTACTTTATTCATATCATTTTCAATATAATTTAATTTATGTTTATATTTATTAAACATAAAATTAACGTTACTAATTTCTAATTGTGGTAATTTTACACATCCCATCCAAAACTTTTTTTTATTAATAAGATCAATTTCAAATGTTGATGGATATAAATGAGATAAACTTGAATTAATATTAAGCATAATTTTCTGTAAACATTTAGGCAATAAATATGAAGACTGTTTTGGTAATACACATAATAATTGTTCAAATGGACATAATGGTTGAGATAATTCAAATTCAATATCATCAAAATTAACTTTATATTTATAAATATCATTTAAAAATGGTGGATAATCGTATGGATAATACCATTGCCATGAAGGACAAGTGTCAAAATAATATAGTGTAACCCACTTTAAACCCCTCATATAATGATATACCATTTTTTTTGCAAATTCTTCAATCTCATCTTTATCAACATTGAAATGATATTTATAATATCTTTCTCTATATTCATCATAATTCATCATAATTTCCATTTCCTAATTGAATAGTATCTTTAATTTTAAATTGTAAATTTTCAATTTTATGTAATTCTTTTTCATATGGATCATCAGATTGACATCTAAATACTTTTTTTTTTTTTTTATTATAATTTTCTGCTAAAATTTGAGTTTCACATAAACTTAATTCCATAATTAAATCATTAAACATTTTCATATTAATAATTGGTTTATTATTATTATTATTAATAATATATTCATTATGATCTGTAAAAATTTCAATATATGTATCAAGTAAAAAATCAATCCCACCTTCATAAATATCTAAACTTGGTAAATGTGGTAAAAAATCATTTCCCATAAGATAACAAATAAAAATAAAATCATTAATAATAGAATTTTTATTAATTTCAATATTAAATTCTTTTTTTTTTAATATATTTTGACAAGAATGATAAATACTATTTTTCATAATATCAATTGAAACATAATTAAAACCATGATCTTTTTTTTTCATTTGATTCGCTTCTCTTAATAAATATAAACTATCTTGATTTGTTGCTAGTGATAAAAAGATTAAATCTGCATCAAGACCATATAATAAATATTTATATTGTTTATCAGTATTTTTATAAATATATTGTAATAATTTATGTTCACCTTCAGATGGTGTGTTACAACTTGAATATAAAATTTCTAATTTTAATTTTTTTGAATATTTTTCTGCCCATTCTTTTATTTTCAAATCAAGTTCTCTCATAAATTGTGTTCCAGGTGTGATTGCACTATTATTCCAAAAAAATGGTTCTTTTTTATTATATTTTTTTCTTATATTATTATATAGTTGTCTATCATACACACTCTTAAATCTACGTGAACGCTGTTGTTTAATTTTTGCAACAGGTGCAACACCATCAATTGCAATATAAACACCTTTTTTTGGATCTGCAATTTCAATAATTTTTTCAAGATATTGAATACATGCATTATACATTTTATGTTGTAATTTATCCATATCATTAATTTTTTCATTTTCTGCTAATATTTTGAAACAAACTGGATGTAACATACAGTTTGTATCAATTAAAAAATAATCAATATTATTAATTTCATTATATAAAAAATCATCTTTAGTAATAGATGCTTTTTTGTATACAAAATTTTCTTGTTTATAATTTTTAATAAGCCATAAAAAGAATCCAGGTACTCCCATTAATTTATTAGTTACTCTTTATTTAATTATTAATAATCAATTTTTATCCTACCAAAACAAGTTTTTATTCAAATCAATTTTATAAAATAAATCAAATATTTATTTTATAAAGTTAATAAGATTTGTTAACTTTTACCAAGTGTATTTTGAAGTATAATTTTTTCATAATAATATAGACAATCAATTTTTAAATTAATAAATAATGTCTTCACTGTAACTAGATTACTTAGATTAATTTTTTAATATATAATTTAAATATAATTTTTTATTTTAACATTAATTTATAATGTTAACAAATGAATTAATGCAAATTTTTAATGATTATTATTTGAATAATTTAAGTATACAAAATTATTTAGATAATAATACAAAATTTATTAATTATATTATAAATATAATATTAAATGAAAATGTTAAAATAATATATATTTCAAATAGTAAAAATTTATATTTTCAAAAATTAGTTATTGAAATATTTAAAAAATATCCACATATAATTATTACTACTTCTTTATATATTAATAAAAAATGTTTAGGTTTATTTAGTTTTAATAATGAAACTAATTTAGTTTGGCATAATATACAATTAACAACAAATAATTTAAATTTATGTAATGATAAAAATATTGATATATTATTATTATATGTTCATTTTTTTGATAAAAATGGATATTTTGAAATACATGATTTATTTTTATCAAAGTTTAATTATTCTAATATTATTGGTATATGTCATTTTGATCAAATTGATGAATTTACAGATCATAATGATATAAAACTTGATATTTGTATTACACCAGATAATATTTATACTTATTTTTATTAATACATATAATATTAAAGATTAAAAAGAAATAAGTATAAATATTATTATTAATACATATAATATTAAGGATTAAAAAGAAATATTATTTATTATATATAATGTTGAAGTCGCCTATTTGTACAATTTTCGGACATGTTGATGCTGGAAAAACATCATTAATGGACGTATTACGTCATACTAATATTGCTGAAAAAGAAAATGGTGGAATAACACAAGATATTAAATCATATTTTGTTAATATTGATACTATTTCACAATTAACACACAAAATTACAAATAAATATAAAATTGAACCTAAAATACCAGGTATATTATTAATTGATACACCTGGTCATAAAGTATTTAATAAATTAAGAAATTTTGGATCTAATTTATGTGATATTGCAATAGTTGTTATTGATATTATATCTGGTGTTAAACCACAAACAGTTGAAAGTATAAAAATATTACAAGAATATAAAATTCCATTTATTATTGTAGCTACAAAATTAGATATGATAGATGGTTATAAAAGTTATAATATGAGTAGTTTAAATGATGAATTTGTAAAACAAGATTCATATGTACTTAAAAGTATAAATGGATATATTCATAGTATTAAATATGATTTAGAAGAAGTTAATATTAAATCAGAATTATATTTTAAAAATAAAAAACCTACAAAAATATATAGTATAGTTCCTATTTCAAATAAAACAAATTCTGGATTGTCTGATTTATTATGTTTATTAGTATATATATCACAAGAATGGATGAATTCAAAAATGATTTATGATGAAAATAAAAGCGATATTATAATTATGAAAAGTTATAATGATACAAAAATGGGATGGGTTATTGATGTTATTATTAAAAATGGAAATATTAAAATTGGAGAAAAATATATAATTTTATCAATAAAAGGACCACAAGAAATTAAAATTAGAAATCTAATTATTGGTAAAAATAGGGTAAAAGAAGCAAAAGCATCAAATAATGTTACAATTATTGCAGCAAATTGTAGACAATGTTATTGTGGTACACAATTATTTCCAATTACAACAAATATTATAGAATTACAAAAAGAATATGATACTTTATTAAATTCATATAAATTAAATAATAAAGGTATATTGTTAATTGCACCAACTCTTCCAATGTTAGATGGATTATATAATATTTTTAAAGATGAAAATATATGTAATGTTGATATTGGAAATATAAATAAAAATAGTATTCGTAAAAATTTAAATAAATTTGAAAATATAACAGAAAAAGAATATAGATGTATATTATATTTTGGTGAATTATCATCTCATCAATATTCAGAATTATATAATTATTGTAAATCACTAAATTTATATTTTATTAAAGAACCTGTTATATATCATTTAAAAGAAACATATGATGAATATAAAAATAATGTTATAAAAGAAAGGCAATATGATCAAATTATTAAAGGTGATGCGGTATATCCCTGTAAATTAAGAATTATAAAAAAACATATTTTTATGAAAGGTGGTAATCAACATTTAATGTTTGGTGCAAGAATTGAAGAAGGTCAGATATTAAAAGGTACACTATTAAGATTAAATAAAGAATTATCTGAAAAAGAACCACAATTAGGTTCTATTATAAGTATGCAGAAAAATAATGAAGATGTAGAATATGGTAAACAAAATGATGAAATATGTATTAGAATGGATAACCCAAATGGTTTATTATATAATAGACATTTTGATTATAAAGATATATTATATTCAAATATAACACGGGAAAGTATTGATATATTAAAAAAAGATTATCGTGATAAAATGGTTAAAAAAGATTGGTTATTAGTAATTGAATTAAAGAAAATATTTAATATATTATAAAATTGTTTTTATATGTGGTAATAAAAATAATTATTTACTGCTGGTATTAATATTGATTCTTATAAATCTGATTATATCGTTATTACATGTAGAAATATAACTGGTACAAATAATGAAACAATTAATTATATATTTAACTAAATTGAAATATAATTAATAATTATAATAAAAAGTATATAATAATATAAATTACCAATAAAATGGAATAATACTAC
>Ga0209054_1000067_pt1 | contig 92601 bp, 81 predicted proteins | sample SaaInlV_DNA_200m_FD_184689 | JGI IMG/M metagenome (GOLD analysis project Ga0209054, IMG submission 184689) | Marine microbial communities from expanding oxygen minimum zones in the Saanich Inlet - SI075_LV_DNA_200m (SPAdes) (version 2) | ecosystem: Environmental > Aquatic > Marine > Unclassified... | reverse complement strand
GAGTTAAAAATCGACCCGTTGGATAATTCTTTTTCCTCGGATTGTTCCGTAGCGAAAGCTTCTTTTGATACTTTTCTTACGTTAAGAAAAGTAGTTAACCCTAAGGATCTTATTGTACCTCACCCATCCCAGTCATTCCGAGCGAGTCCCATCGAGGCGACGAGGAATCTAAATTAGCAGGGCAAGGTCCTTTGATGAAGAACCACCATCCGCCGGTTCGGAATGACAGTTATTTTTTAACGCCACTCCATCTTGCCTCTATAAAATCCTTGGTGATCTTTGTGGCTATTTTCACCCAATACCCTTAGTTTAGGTTCTTATGAAACCAATAAATATAATGCGTAAAATTCTCGTCACGGGTGGATCCGGATTTCTTGGATCTCATCTATGCGAAAAATTGTTGAAAAAGGGGAATGAAGTACTTTGTGTAGATAATTTTTATACGGGTACCCGGCAAAATATTTCACATTTACTGAATAACCCAAATTTCGAAGTATTACGGCACGATGTTTGTTTTCCGCTTTTTGTGGAAGTGGACGAAATTTACAATCTTGCCTGCCCTGCATCGCCGGTACACTACCAGCACGATCCTGTGCAAACGACCAAAACGAGCGTGCATGGCGCTATCAATATGTTGGGGCTTGCTAAACGCTTAAAAGCTAAAATCTTTCAGGCGTCCACAAGTGAAGTATATGGCGATCCTGCCATTCATCCGCAAACTGAGGACTACTGGGGCAATGTAAATCCTATTGGGTTTCGTTCTTGCTATGATGAAGGTAAACGATGTGCCGAGACACTTTTCTTCGATTACTACCGCCAGCATAATTTAAATATCAAAGTAGCACGCATTTTTAATACGTACGGCCCCAACATGCATCCGGACGACGGTCGAGTCGTTTCTAATTTTATTGTGCAAGCTTTAAAGGGAGAGAATATCACCATCTACGGTGACGGAAGACAGACGCGCTCGTTTTGTTATGTAGATGATTTGATAAATGGATTTGTCAAGCTGATGGATACAGATCATGGGTTTACTGGACCGGTCAATTTGGGAAACCCGGGCGAATTTTCTATGTTGGAACTTGCGGAAACGGTTTTGAGTTTGACGGGTAGTACTTCAGAATTAATATTTAAAGATCTTCCGGAAGATGACCCCAAACAGCGCCAGCCGGATATTTCTATCGCAAAAGGAAAGTTAGAATGGGAACCAAAAATATCTTTAAAAGAAGGCCTCGAAAAAACCATCTCGTATTTTGAAACATTGATTTCTGTTTAAACAAGTCCTATGCGAATATTTTGGGTTTCTATTTGGTTTTCTACAGTTCTATTCAGTCAGAATTTTTCGTTGCGTCCACTTGCGTTCACGATAAATAAATCTACCGGAGGCGACTGGAATGCATTTCAAACGGATGGTGTTTTGATTGGAGGCTTCGGAGGACAGGCAGATTGGTCTAACCAAAATTGGAAAATCATGGGGCGTTGGGTATACACCAGCGTTCATGGAATGTCGGGCGATCCGTTTTCCCTTTCTCCGGATAAAGGGAAAAGATTCTCACAAAGTTATTCCATGCTGGATGGCGATTTCTGGTTCGATGATGCGGATATGCTCATTCAGTACAAGGGAGATAATTATTCATTTGAATTCGGGAAATACGACAGATTCTGGGGTCCGGGAATGTCCTCCCTGACGGTATCAAATAGAGTACCTTCTTTTCCACAATTCGGTTTTGAATGGGATGTGCTTCCCAACTTGAAAGTCTCTTATTTTCACGGGTTTTTGAATAGCGATATTTTAGACTCTTCACGGGCTCAATATTATACGGGTGTAGGAACAAAACAATTTGATATTTCACGATCGGTAGCTGGGCACCGTCTGGAATGGCAACCATTTGATTTTCTTTCCCTAGGCGCAACTGACCTCGTTGTGTACGCAGTCCGCCCGCTGGAAGTCACATATCTAATGCCATTCATCCCTTTTTGGGCGCTGCAGCATTATTTGGATGATACCGATAATATTCAGATGGCTGGCGATATCACATTGCATTTCAGCAATCAGAGAAAAGCATATATCGTTTGGCTTTTGGATGAATGGTCCATTGAAAATACCTTTAATAAAGAAAATGAACGGAATTGGTTTGGTTGGCAGTTTGGTCTCGAATGGATTGCTTTAATGCAAGAAAAAGATCGTTTCCAAATTGAATATACGTGGACAGACCATCGCATTTATCGTCATAGATTTAACGTGAACGATGCCTTTTCGTCTGGATATCCATTGGGATTTTGGGCAGGACCGCATGCTCAGGAATTATATGCTGAATACGTAGCTGAATTATTTGGGTTTGATTGGGTTCTGAGCTATTCAAATGTGAAACGCGGTGAAGTCACAGATGCCATTTTGGAAAATCAGTATGACCAAACACAGGATAATTATCAGCGATTTTCGGGATTGGTGGAAGAAAGAACTGTAATGGATATTCAACTGATGAAATCCGTTTGGAAACAGGATTTATTGGTCTATTTGGGCGTTAGCGTTATTGATTGGAAAAATGCGGGCTTTGATCCTTTTAATCCTGGATCAGGTTCAGTCAAGGATATTAATAAAACATCATTTACCGTTGGTTTTTCCTACAATTTCCGCCCTCCCGGATTAGCAGGAAGAAACCCCAGTCATTCCGAGCGATCCGCCGGCTGGCGGAGCCAGAGGAATCTAGAATAGAAGAGCAAGGTCACCAGATGAAGATTCCTCTCCGCCAACCGGCGGATCGGAATGACAGTTATTATTTTGAACATCCAAAAAGTGCCACGATCATCCCTGATCGTGGATTTCCTACATATCCTTTGCGAAAGTTTAGAACCTTCCGCAAAGGTTTTTATGTACCACTAACCAAATCTTCTAGTTTTTTTCTCGCCTTGGAAGAATCCGGGATCCAGAGGAAGGATTATCCTAAAGGAAGAGCCGATTTTTCTGTATGACCCTTTGGAATCAAAATTTTTGTTAAACAAAGAATCCTGGGGAGTTAAAAATCGACCCGTTGGATAATTCTTTTTCCCCGGATTGTTCCGTAGCGAAAGCTTCTTTTGATACTTTTCTTACGTTAAGAAAAGTAGATAACACAAATGATCTTGCTCATCCCTGATCGTGGATTTCCTACATATCCTTTGCGAAAGTTTAGAACCTTCCGCAAAGGTTTTTATGTACCTCGATCATTATCAAACCCCCATTTCAGATAAAATTTGATTCACCCCACTCCAGTCATTCCGAGTGATCCGCCGACTGGTGGAGCCAGAGGAATCTAAATTCGAAGAGCAAGGTCCTTTGATGAAGAACCACCATCTGCCGGTTCGGAATGACAAACCTTCCCCCCATTAGCCAATTTCTATCAAGCTCTGTCAACCCGAGACTCCTGTTGGCGGAGACGCGTTATCCTTTCAAGCCTTTGAACTGAAACCACTCGAAGTGGGAATGCCCTATTTCTTTTTCCCCACGCCCAATCGAATAATATGATCTGCATCCGAATACACATTGCGAGTATCCACAATCAGTTCCGCGTGTTTTTTAATAAGAGAATAATCCACATCTGAGTGGTCAGCCAAAATAACCACTACCCGAAAAGATGGGATTGTTTCTTTATCAATAGATTCAATTCCCTTTATTGTCCCGCCATTCCAGCGAATTTCTTCAACATTCGGATCATAAAAACCTACGTCAGCTCCGTCCTCTTCCAATAATTTCATAATATCCAATGCAGGAGATTCTCTTATATCATCAATATCTTTTTTATAAGCCACACCACATAATAAAATTTTGCTTCCTTTAACTGCATGCCCCTGTTGGTTCAACCCTTCCGAAATCAATTCTACAACATGGTGAGGCATGTGCGTGTTAATCTCTTGAGCTAAATCAATGAATTTAGCGCGATAATCTAAAGATCTCATTTTCCAGGCAAGATATTGAGGATCAATCGGAATGCAGTGTCCGCCAAGTCCAGGACCTGGGGTGAATTTCATAAACCCGAATGGTTTTGTGGATGCAGCATCGGTTACCTCCCAAACGTCCACACCAAGCTTTTCACACATAATGGCTGTTTCATTTGCGAGTCCGATATTAATTGATCGGAATGTGTTCTCAAGAAGTTTAACCATTTCAGCTGCTTCAGGAGAAGAAACGGGTACAACTTTATCCGAAATTAGACTGTACAGTAAGGATCCCAAATGAGTGCAGGTTTCCGTAACGCCTCCAACAACTTTGGGCGTATTCTTTAATGAATAAGATGTATTTCCCGGGTCGATACGTTCCGGAGAATAGCAGAGAAAAAAACTTTCCCCAATCTTTTCACCGGATTTTTCCAATGTTTCTAAAACAAGTTCACGGGTTGTACCCGGATAAGTAGTGCTCTCAAGTACAACCAGTAAATCCTGGTGCATGTAAGGTAGCATTCCATCCGTAACTGATATAATAAAAGATACATCCGGATCCTTTACCTTATTTAAGGGCGTTGGTACACAAATGATTAACACATCAAGATCAGAAATACATGCATAATCGAGTGTGGAGTTAAATCGCTCGACGTCAACCAATTTCTGTAGCCTTTCGTTTGATACATCGCCAATGTGACTTTTCCCTTGATTTAAGGATTTCACAATTTGTGCATTCAAATCTATCCCGGTAACAGACAGACCGGCTTCCCCGAAGGCAATACATACGGGAAGTCCAACATATCCAAGTCCAACAACTCCAACCTTGGCTGAATGATTTTTAATGTGTGTTTCTAAATTCAATTCTGCTCCTTATTAAAATTTCGAAAACGAAATGATAATGCACAAGATTCCAAGAATCTGGACAATATTCACTCCACCCGATTAATTTTTGTTTCAGGTTGAAATTATTGCCGTAAATTTAAGGGCTTTAATCGTTATGAATAGTAAAGAAAATATATGAAAAACCAACCTCTTTCCCGGAAAGGAGTGCCGATTCTCTCGAATTGGTTCGATAAATATTCCGCAATTATTTCTGGGGAATTTTCAAACTGCAATGCACCGAATTCGGTGCATTTTTGTTTTTATAAGAAAGGAACATCTTAAATGACAGACATTCTGGATCTTGTGATTATCCAAAAAATTGATACCGAACTTCAAGAATTGGAAGAATTGCTTGGCGACTTACCCACCAAAGTGGATGAACTCAAAAACGAAGAAGACAGCTTAACGAAATCTGTAAATGAAGGGAAAGTTCGGTCAAAAGAAATTGTGATGCAGATGGATAAAAACACGCTTGAAATGAACACAATTAAAGAAAAAATTGACAAGTATAAAGATCAACTATTTTTGGTAACAAATAACAAACAATATGATGCCCTTCAACATGAAATGGATCATCTGAAAGAACAACTCAATACCATTGAATTGACAACGCTGGAAATAAGCGAAGAGAAAGATACGTTAGATGAGGAAACAAAAGAGGGAGAGGATAATTTAGAATCGCTGACATTGGACTTAGGAAATCGCAGGTCGAGCTTAGAAGCATTGATATCAGAATCATCTGAGAAAAAATCCGATCTTGAATCGCAAAGAACTTCAAAAACCAAAAACCTTAATCAGGAAACACTCTCAAAATATGATAAGATTTTTTCTGCGAGGAATGGATTAGTGGTCGTTGCAATTCATTCAAATGCATGTGGCGGTTGCGGGTCTGTACTCCCACCACAAATCGTATCTGAAATAAAATCTGAAAAAATTGTCTTTAATTGTGATGTATGCAACAGATTTCTTTTTTGGGAATCTGCAAAATAAATTGTACCCCACCCCAGTCATTCCGAGCGATCCGCCGGCTGGCGGAGCCAGAGGAATCTAAATTGGCAAAGCAAGGTCACTCGATGAAGAATCCTCACACTTCGGTTCGGAATGACAGTTATTATTTTTAACATCCAAAAAGTGCCACGATCATCCCTGATCGTGGATTCCCTACATCCCCTTTGCGTCGCAAAGGTATTTATGTACCACTATCCAAATCTTCTACTTTTTCCTCGCCTTGGAAAAATCCGGGATCCAGAGGAAGTATTATCCTAAAGGAAGAGGCGATTTTTCTGTATGACCCTTTGGAATCAAAATTTTTGTTCAAGAAAGAATTTCGGGGAGTTAAAAATCGACCCGTTGGATAATTCTTTTTCCTCGGATTGTTCCGTAGCGAAAGCTTCTTTTGATACTTTTCTTACGTTAAGAAAAGTAGTTAACCTTAAGGATTATATTGTACTTCTCCCAACCCAGTCATTCCGATCCGCCGGCTGGCGGAGCCAGAGGAATCTAAATTAGCAGAGCAAGGTCCTTTGATGAAGAACCACCATCCACCGGACCGAAATGATAAGCATTGCGAATCATTTCCCAAACAAAAGCCAGTCGCTCAATAAACCCATAATCTTCACCAGCAAGAAAAACCCTCTCAACTTTATATCCCCAAACGTGTAACTTCCCCGGCTTTTTGAAATATGAGCCGGTTAGATGGTCGCCTTTTCGATTTTCGAAAGGGAGGAAAGTCCGAGCACCGCAGGACAGGGTGCCTCGTAATACGAGGGGCTCGGAAGGGCATGGAAAGTGCAACAGAGAGAAGACTATCCGTCATTGGCGGATACAGGTGAAACGGTGGTGTAAAAGACCACCAGCTTCGGCAGTAACGCCGAAGGCTTGGTAAACCCCGCCCGGTGCAAGATCAAGTAAGCTCCGAAATGTGGTCCGCATTATTTGAGGAGTGGGTAGATCGCGAGATCCTGATAGAAATGTCAGGACCAGATGAATGGCCATCCGCGACAGAACTCGGCTTATCGACCGGCTCTATATTTTTGTCCGATTCTCTAATTCGGGTGATATTGTAAAATATGCATTCTTCTTATCTGCATGGGTGGAGGAGGAATCACCCAAATTAAACCTAACTTTCACGCCATTCCTGTGCTTATTTTAATCCCGTATGGAATGGATTAGTCTTCAACCGGACCCTGAGGTGGTTTCACATCTTGGGAAACAATTTAAATGTAGTAACATCATTGCCACGATTTTAGCGAACCGTGGTTTTACCTCCCTAAAAGAAGCCCAACCATTTTTTAATCCATCTTTAGATCAACTCCACGATCCATTTCTGATGAAAGATATGGACATTGCGGTTGACAGAGTAATAAAAAATATCCAAACCAAAACTCCTATTATGGTGTTTGGGGATTATGATGTGGATGGAACATCGGGCGCTTCTGTGCTGTATCTTGGGATGCAAACTGTTGGCGGGAAACCTGAATTTTATATCCCAAATCGCGAAATCGAAGGATATGGATTATCAAAAAAGGGAATTGATACTGCAAAAAATATTGGCGCAAATCTTATCATTACTTGTGATTGCGGAATCAATGCATTTGAAGCGGTGCAATACGCCCAATCTATTGGTGTGGACGTCATTATCACTGATCATCACACGCCAGACGCAACTTTGCCAAATGCTTTTGCTGTTCTTAATCCAAAACGAAAAGATTGTGCTTACCCGTTTAAAGGTCTCTGTGGCGCCGGAGTAGCTTTTAAATTTATTTCCGGTATTATCAAAAATCGTGGAAAATCATTTTCGGAAATATCAGATTTAATATCTCTTATGACACTTGGCACTGCCGCAGATCTCGTTCCGATAAAGGACGAAAATAGAACGTTGGTTCATTTTGGGTTGAACCAAATGAAATCGCCTTCATCTATTGGACTTAGCAAATTATTGGCTTTGGCAAAACTTTCGAATAAAGTTCCTAGCATTGGCCAATTGGTATTTGGTGTCGCCCCAAGAATAAATGCAGCGGGCCGACTCGGGGATGCCAATAGAAGTGTGAAGTTGCTTACAACAGATAATGAGGATATTGCATCTGATTTAGCAAGAGAATTAGACGAAGAAAACAAACGGCGAAGAGAAATTCAGGACGCAGTTTTTGAAGATGCTCTGCTAAAAGTAAATGCAGAAATAGATCTTTCAACCGACAAAGCAATTGTTGTTTGGGGTAAAGATTGGCATCCTGGTGTGGTTGGGATTGTCGCTTCAAAACTGAAAGAAGAATTTCACCGCCCTGCGATCGTCATATCGATGAAGGAACATGGGTTGGGTACCGGTTCAGCTCGGAGTATTCGCGGATTAAATTTATACGACGCTTTGACAAAAGTAAAATCCACATTAGAAGGATATGGAGGACACCCAATGGCTGCAGGATTAACCGTGAAGGAAGAAAATTGCGATTCATTCCGATCTTCTTTTGTTAGCATTGCGAATGAATGTTTGTCAGATGATGATCTTATTCCCGGAATAACGGTTGAGGGTGAGTTAAAATTGAATGACATTACTCCGAGATTTATGGATTTCCTTGACAAGCTTAGTCCGTTTGGCCCCGGAAATATGAGACCCAAATTTTTTGCGTCAAACGTTGAAATTTCCGGTATTCCGAAGGTGATTGGCGGTGGAAACCACATTCGTTTTACTGTACGGCAGAATGGAACAACTTATGGGGCAATTGGGTTCAATCTATCCGAACATTATCAGGACCTTATTACAGGGAATCCGATAGATTTAGCATTTGTAGTCGAAATCAATGAATGGCAAAATCGTCGTGAAATTCAACTCAATGTCCGAGATATTAAACTCACACCTAATGCTCATTAACTCATTAACTTGATTATTATTATTTACTGTAAATTGTAGTTTGTTGAAACTCTCATTCTTATGGAATTCCTGATATGAAATCACAAATAATTGGCATCGGATCCTGTGTCCCAGATAAAATTGTAACCAATGCGGATATGGAACAATGGATGGATACATCAGATGAATGGATTCGAACGCGGTCCGGAATCGAAGAACGTCATTGGGTAGAAGAGGGGCAAACTACTTCAGATCTTGCAGAAACAGCTTCTCGTAAAGCCATGGAAATGGCCGGCGTAACTGCTGAAGAAATTGACCTTGTAATCGTAGGCACCATTACGCCCGATTATTTTTTCCCGGGAATCAGTGCACAGCTCCAGGACAAATTGAATCTGAGAAATATCGGCGCATTTGATATTAAAGCGGCCTGTTCTGCCTTTATTTATTCGATGTCCATTGGAGATCAGTTTATTCGATCTGGAAATGCCAAATCAGTTTTGGTGGTGGGCGCAGAAGTACAATCTACTGCGCTGGATATTTCAGACGAAGGAAGAGATACTGCAGTTTTATTTGGCGATGGCGCCGGGGCTGCCATCTTGCAGGCGACTGAGGATGAGAGCGGAATTTTATCAACGCATTTGCATTGCCAAGGTAAACATTTAAAAATGTTGTGGTGTGAAGAGCCCGGGTCAACTAACAATCCGAGAATGTCTGAAGATTTACTAAAACAAAACCGACATTATCCTATGATGAATGGTCGGGAAGTGTTTAAAAATGCAATTACCCGGTTCCCCGAAGTGATTAATGAAGCCATGGAAGCCAACCAATTATCCATGGATGATGTAGCATTAATTATTCCTCATCAGGCCAATCTTAGAATCAGCCAAGCAGTCGCAAAACGAATGGGCGTTGGGATGGAAAAAGTATATTCTAATATTCATAAATATGGAAATACGACAGCTGCTTCGATTCCGATTGCTTTATGCGAGGTAGTTGAAAAAGGAAAAATTTCCAAGGGTGATATTATAATTTTCGCTGCTTTTGGTGCAGGATTCACGTGGGCATCCGCTGCCGTAAAATGGTAAATCGAGATTAATGATGGACGACTTGTTTTTTAACGAAGAACATATGATGCTTGTTGAAATGGTACGTGATTTTGCAAAAAATGAAATTGAACCGATTGCACAAGAACTAGACGCAGAGGGACGCTTCCCCAAAGAGTTGGTAGAAAAAATGGCAGCCTTAGGCTTGATGGGAATTCCAATCCCGGAAGAATATGGAGGCGCGGGGATGGATATGATCGCATTCGCTGCAGTCGTGATAGAACTTGCAAAGGCAGATGCATCCGTAGCAATCACACTTGCAGCACACATATCCCTCGGGACTATGCCTATTTTGATGTCAGGTTCTGAAAAATTGAAACAAACATATCTTCCAAAATTAGCATCCGGAGAAATGCTCGGTGCATTTGGGCTCACAGAACCGGAAGCCGGAAGCGATGCTGGTGCAACCAAATCGACAGCGGTGACAGATGGAGATGATTACATCATTAATGGTGGAAAAATCTTTATCACGAATGTTGGGTACGCCGGCGTATTAAATCTTACCGCTCGCATTGAAGATAACGGGGAATTCCTGGGCATTGGTGCGTTCACTGTTGCTACAGGCACTCCCGGATTAAAAATTGGTCCGCCTGAAAAGAAAATGGGATGGAAAGCCAGCGATACGCGCCAATTATTTTTCGAGGATATGCGAGTTTCAAAAGATTGTCTTTTATGCGAGCCCGGCGCCGGGTTTAAAACATTTTTAAAAACCTTAATCGGCGGCCGGATTTCTATTGCGGCACTTTCGGTTGGGACGGCAGAAGGGGCATATCAAAAAGCCCTCGAATATTCGGATGAACGAACCGCTTTCGGGAAAAAGATTCACAAATTCCAAGCGGTTTCATTTAAACTCGCAGATATGGCTACACAAATTGAAGCGGCAAAATTACTTACCTTTCATGCTGCTTGGATGAAAGATAACGGAAAAAATGTTGCCAAAGAAGCTGCCATGGCAAAACTGTTTGCCAGCGAAACTGCTATGAAAGTGACAACCGAAGCGATTCAAGTACTCGGCGGATATGGATACGTGAAAGAATATGATGTGGAACGCTTTTTCCGAGATGCAAAGATCCTCGAAATCGGCGAGGGTACAAGCGAAGTACAGAGAATTATTATTTCGAGGGAAATTCTTAAATCTATTCAAAAAATCTAATGAAGAACTCTAACCATCGTCCAAATCAACTTTCTGTGTTTATCACCATTGTGAAAGACCACTGGCAGCCAATTTCTGTCGTGCTAGGTCTTGTGGTTCTACTCTCGTTCTTTTTTCCTCGTGGAACATCCCTTCTATACAGTTATAACCTAGATGATATTACTCGGGATCCGATAATTGCACCGTTTAATTTCCCGATCCTAAAAACTGCATCCGAATTGAAAACGGATTTAGACCAAGCCCAGGCTTCAGAACCATATTTGTTTACTCGGGATCAGAATATCGTTGAGTCTCAAACCAAAAAGATGTCCCATTTCTTTCAATCTGTAGATGCGATACGACAAGCCCGCGTAAATATCAGGAATTCAAAAGACCTTGAGTATCGTTACAGGTTTTCTTCCCAATATGAAGAAGCAAAATTAATGGTTCAAACGGATAGCGCCAAAATTTCTATCCTTTTACAAGCATTTTACGCTAACTACCCATTCACAATCGAAAAAGATCGGTGGGACGCATTTTTAATTCCAATTCCAGATGATCCATCAAGAACTGATTTGAAACAGTTTGAATCATCTATTGTGCAGGTTTGTAGAAATCGGTGGGCCGAAGGGATCCTTGATCTTCCAAAAAATGCGATTATTAGCACAGACATTTCAATTCAAACAGCTTCGGATGCTCCGTCTTTAGACTCCCCCGAAGCATTTAACGACCTTCAGCAAGCTTGGACAAAATCACGGTTAGAAGTCACCCATCTGTACGAGAGGAAAAGTGAGTTAGAATTAGAGCTGGGATATGAATTGATTGTGGAATTTATGAGCCCAAACCTCGTGTATGATCGGGAAACAACGGAGCGAAGAAGTCAGGCAAGGTTAGACCTTGTTCCAAGACATAAAGGAATCGTTCTACAAAATGAAAGAATTGTAGATACCAATACACGCATTACAAAAGAAATCCTTGAAAAATTGAATTCTCTTAGCATCGCTATTAGCAAGCACGCAGGGACTGAAACTTTTTTGGATAAATCAATCGCTTATCTTGGGAAACTCCTTACAATTGCTGTTGTAGTTTCATTTTTCTTTACCTTTTTGTTAACATATCGAATTCACATTTTTGATGACATTCGAATGCTAATCTTGATTGGACTCATGTTCTTATTGGTAATATCCTTTGCATACATTTTTACAGTGAGGCTTGGATTCTCTGAATATCTGATTCCTGTCGTGGTGTCTGCAATGGTTCTAACTATAATGTTTGATGCAAGAATTGGATTTATGGGAGTTACCTCAATTACATTGCTCGCCGGAATATTAATTGGGAATAATGTGGAATTTATCATTATTGCACTTTTTACATCATCGATCGCACTGTTTTCGGTAAGAAAACTGAGGCGAAGACGGCAAATGTTCACAACCATCATCTCTTTGCTGATTGCCAGTGCAGTGGTGGTTTTGGCATTGGGACTTTTTAAACAGTCATCTTGGAGTGGAATGGGAATAGATATGCTTTACCTGGTGGCAATGAGCATCTTGGCGCCTGTGGTAACCTATGGACTCATCGGTATTCTCGAAGTGGTATTTAAAGTGACAACAAATCTTACGCTTCTTGAATTATTAGATTTTCAAAATCCTATTTTAAAACGCCTTCAGCGTGAAGCCAATGGAACCTTTAACCACAGTGTAGTTGTCGGTAATCTTGCCGAGGCGTGCGCAGATGCAATCGGAGCACATTCTCTGCTCTGCCGTGTTGGCGCATACTATCATGATATTGGTAAAATTGGACGTCCTGAATATTTTATCGAAAATATGCTGTCTGATAAAAATAAGCATGATGAATTGACTCCGGCTATGAGCGCAAAAATTATCAGAAAACATGTCAGCGACGGGTTAAAACTAGCGAAAGAATATGGGCTTCCGCAGGCGGTAAGTGATTTTATTCCGATGCATCACGGCACAACTCGTGTAGAGTATTTTTACCATAAAGCGCTTGAGGAAGCGGGCGGTGACGAATCGAAAGTGGATGAAAAATTATTTTTTTATAATGGCCCGCGTCCTAATACAAAAGAAACCGGTATTCTGATGATTTGTGAAGCAGTGGAAGCAGCGACCCGATCCATCAAAGAACCTGATATTATGAAAATTGAAAAAATGATGGATAAAATTATTGAGAAACGGCTTTCAACAGGACAACTTGACCATTGTCCGTTAACCATGGATGAAATTCGGCAAATTCGGGGAACTGTGGACGGCAATACCGGCTTGCTTCCTGTATTGCGAGGGATTTATCACATTCGCGTTGAATACCCCGAAGGCGATAAGTCCAATGCAAAAGTGAAATGATTGTAAAAACTATTCTTGATGGCGGTGATTCCAACATCCATCAGGACAAAACCTTCTCAATAATCTATAAAACATTGTCATCCGAAGGATATACGGAAGGCGATATTTCTATTATTTTTACCGGTGATGAATCATTACGGCGTCTTAAAAAAGAATTTTTTAAGAAAGATGAATTCACGGATGTTATTGCGTTTCGTTTAAACGATTATTCTGAAAAAAAGGTGGAGGGTGAAATTTATATCAGCCTAGAAAGAGCGAAAGAAAATGCTGCTAACTTTAATGAACCGGTTGAAAAAGAGATTTGCCGGCTATTGATTCATGGCGGATTACATTTACTGAATTTCGATGACAAAACTGAAGACGAACGGAAGATCATGCGGGAAAAAGAGAATTATTATTTAACACAATTTGGATGGGAAGGGATTATAAATGAGTGACAAAAAATTAGGCGAAATGTTTGAGGAACTTACCGGTATTGTCGCAAGATTGCGTGAACCAGATGGGTGCCCTTGGGATAGAGAACAGACACATGCTTCGCTGCTTCCATTTTTTTTGGAAGAAGCTTATGAAGTTATGGAAAGTGTAGACCAGGAAAATTGGAGCGAGCTAAAAGAGGAATTGGGCGACATTTTATTACATACAATCATGCAAGCTTTAATTGCAGAAGAGAATGGGTATTTCAAATTGAATGAATCCATAAACCATGTTAGCGAAAAATTGGTCCGCCGCCACCCGCATGTCTTTGGCGATGCAAAAGCTGACGCTGCTTTTGAAGCAAAACAAAACTGGGAAGCCACCAAACATAAGGAAAAGAAACGCGCGTCTAGATTGGATGGTGTCCCGGTCACTTTGCCTGCTCTTGTGCGCGCTCAGAGATTACAACAGAAAGCCAGCTATACCGGTTTTGATTGGGATAAAATAGAACAAGTTTGGGAAAAAGTTCACGAGGAAATTCAGGAACTCAAAGAAGCCGAATCAGAAGAAGCAAAAGAACACATAGAAGAAGAAATCGGTGACGTACTTTTCGCCATTGTGAACTTGGCCAGATTTTTGGACATTCCGGCAGAAGATGCGCTTAGAAAATCGAATAAGAAATTCACAACTCGTTTTGCCGGGATCGAAAAAGAATTGAAAAAAAGAGGGAAAACTCTGGAAGAATCGAATTTGGAGGAGATGGATGAAATCTGGAATCAGGTAAAGAAAAATAATGGCTGTTTGTAGATGACAATTAATTATCGCCGATCACATAGTCTAATATTGGATATATGTTGAAAACACTTCAAACTATTTTTCTTCTTTTTGCCATTGGGTTGCACGCGCAGGAAACAGCTACCATCAGCGGATTCTTGCGTAATGATGCCACCGGCGAACCATTAGCCTATGCCAATGTATTTATCAAGTCAACCAATCTTGGTGCCGCCTCAAATGTGGAAGGATATTATGTGATTACCAATGTTCCTCCCGGAGAATATGAAATTGCGGTTTCTATTATCGGTTTTAAAATGATTACCCAAAATACTCAATTTAAAGGAAATCAAAATCTACGTCTGGACTTTCGCCTCTTGCCGATGGTTATTGAGGGAGAAGCGGTGGATGTGTTTGGCGAAGTACAGAAAATGCGCGAGCTGGTGGAACCCAGCAGAATCACCCTTGACCTCCGTACACTTGAACTCGCTCCTGCTTTTATTGAGCCTGATTTATTTAGAACAATCCAATTACTCCCTGGTGTACAGACGCTTAATGATTTTTCCAGCGCGCTGTATGTACGCGGAAGTACACCTGATCAAAACCTGGTTATGCTGGATGGGATTACGGTGTACAATCCGTATCATTTAGGTGGCATATTTTCCACGTTTAATACCGACGCCATAAAAGAAGCAGATTTCCATGCCGGAGGATTTCCTGCGCGCTACGGTGGACGCATGGGCGCCATACTGAATGTAATCAACCGCGAAGGAAATACAGAAGAAATCACAGGAAATGCAAATATATCCCTTGTGTCCAGTAAAGCTTTGCTGGAAGGGCCACTTCCGAAAATAGGCGGTATGAAAGGCTCATGGATGATTGCAGGGCGGCGAACCTATTTTGACCAGTTTATAGGCGCTATCCGAATAATTTCGGGAGCGAATGATGATTTTAAATTTCCATATTACTTTTATGATTATCAAATCAAAGTGAATTTAGATGTAAATCTGAATCATCGTTTGACATACAGCCGTTTTTACGGTGACGATGTGTTGACTTTTTCTTTTAGCGACCGTAGCGAAAATTATGATATTTATTCAGATTATTCTGAGGAAAACAACTCTTCATTTGGAATTGAATGGCCTTGGGGGAACCATACCAATAGCCTCACGTGGCGATGGTTGATAACACCTCAACTTGTAGCTCGCACGTTTATAGCCAATAGCAGATACCGATTCCATTTTGACATGAATTTTTCTGATGAAGGAACTTGGAATATGGGGAATGAATCCGGTTCCTATGATGAATCATTTTCTTTCGATTTTTTTGACATTGTGGATGATAAAACAGTTGAAACAGAAATTTCCTGGCATGGACTCACGAATCATCAGATTATGGGTGGATTCCAAATAAAGCAGGTGGATTATAATCTTGGGATGGAATTTACTTTTTCGACTTTAGATACAACCGTTTTTTTGAATCCTCTCCAAATGGAAAACCGGACGGTAGAAACTTCATTTTTTCTACAGGATAAGTGGGATGTTACCTCCAAACTCGCGTTGCAGATGGGGGGCCGAGTGATGGATTATTCCCTGCATGATTCAATCTACATTGATCCTCGCTTTGGGCTGAAATATATCTTAAGAAAAGACCTTTCATTAAAATTTGCACTTGGGCGATATCATCAATTTTTAACGATCGCAAATACGGAAGATGAATCGTGGCGCCTTATAGATTTTTGGCTTGGCATTCCGGCAGACCGCCCGGCACCCTACGCAGATCATGTCATCCTGGGGATTGAGTATCTTTCAGATGAAAACTGGCTGGCTCGAGGAGAAACTTATTATAAACATTTCGAAAATCTGATCACACTTAAACAAGGCGACTTAATGTTTGGTGATGAAGACGAATCGCGATCCACTCCGTTTAATGAGTTTTACGAAACCAAAGCGTTTGCATATGGCTTCGAATTTCTATTCAAAAAGACCGCCGGTCGGTTTCGAGGTTGGGTTGGCTATACCTTTGCCGAAACAAAACGACATATTGAAAAAATTGGTTGGTACCATCCGAAATATGATCGGACACATACCTTAAACATTGTCGGAGATTTTTCTGTTCTTAAGAATCTGCATTTAAGTACATCTATTCAGGCTTCCACCGGTCAACCCTACACTCCACCACTCGGCCGATATGAAAATTGGTCAGTAGAACATGATGCGGTTAAACCGTATTGGAAGGGAGTTGAAAGTCTCTTAGTAGGAGAAAAAAATTCAGCACGCCTGCCTTTTTACTTTCGAATGGATATTGGCTTAAAACATAAAACATCCATATTTGGATTTCCCTATGAAAGGTTTATTCAGCTGAACAATGTAACAAATCACGTAAATGCAATTACCTATCAATACCAAAACAAACAAAACAGGTTAACCGGTGAAAGCATGGGAATGGAACGGGCAGCTTTACCAATGTTCCCATTTTTCCTTACCCTTGGATGGAGAGCAGAATTCTAATGCGGAAGCTCATGTCCATCAGTCTTATCATTTTTATTTCAGGGTGTTTGAGTATTTCCCCGGAATTGGAATGGGAAGATGTAGAAACTGACCACGAACCAGTACTGAATGTGCTAGGTATTTTATCTGTAGATACGCTTGTCACTAGCTTTATCCGCGTGCACCGTTCATTGAGAATGGACGAAGCATCAGACACCCTCATAAAAGACCCGGTTGGTAACATCTATTATGCTTCAAGGTATGTAATTAGAGATGCGCAAGTGATTGTCAGCAATAACGGAAAAGACTATCTTTTTGAATATGATGACTTCGATTTAGAGGCTGGAGACAGTACCTCAACGGGGGCTTATGTATTTAATGGAGATTCGCTGAACCCGTACCCCGGCGAAATATGGACGCTTTCAATTTCCACTCCGGGAGGTCTCACCGCAACCGGCGAAACCACGATTCCTCCATCTTCCCAACTTTTTACAAATCTGTTACCAGATACATTTCAATTGGATCAAACCATGGATATTAGTTGGCAGCCACTTACAAACCATTACCAAATAATGAGTGTAGCTAATTCCTTAAGTTATATTTGGAAAGAGGATAATTATAATAATAATGATTATGGGCTTACCCAAGAAGAAATCATCGGCCCGGGGGAAGAAAGTTGGACCTTAAGAAAGGAATTTTCTGAAGATGGAGGCAATCTAAACTGGGATGAAGATTGGTTGCTCATTTCTCTGATGAGTATGGATGAAAATTATTACGATTTCTTTTTTAGATATGCAGATGATTCAGAATATTCGAATATATTTTTGGGTGAGGGTGGGTCTGGTCAAAGTTTTGGGATTGAAGAAGGAATTGGTGTTTTTGGTTCAATTGGAATTGATCGCCACACCATGCCAATCGCTCGTTAATTTTCTGGCGATGGTTATTAATCTGTCAAAAAATTCATCATCAGGATTATTTTCATTCCCCTTGAATAGTTAACATCAATTTTCGCTGTCCTCCGCGATCTCGATGCTCGCATAAATAAATTCCCTGCCAAGTTCCCAAGGCCAGTTTTCCATTTTCGATTGGAATGGAAAGATCCGATCCCAAGAGTGCTGCCTTAATGTGAGAGGGCATATCATCTGGTCCTTCCAGCGTGTGGCGGTAGTACGGCAGATTTTCGGGGATCATCTCATTGAAATGCGCTTCAAAATCTGCCCTAACATCCGGATCGGCATTTTCATTGATTGCAAGCGAAGCAGAAGTATGCTGAATGAACACATGCAGGATTCCGATCTTGAAGTTTGCAAGTTCCGGGAGTTCTCCTAGGATTTCATTTGTAATAACATGGAAGCCACGGGAGTGAGATGAAAGTGTTATCTTTTTTTGAACCCACATAATATATTCTAAAAAATTCCATCCATTATTTTTGACCCCATTCCGCCAAAGGTCGGACGCGGTGTGTTTCCCCTATTAGCAGGGGAGAGGACGAATGGTTTTAACTTATTAAACAAATCTATACAATCCTCCTTTCATAGGGGTGTAAATACTGATTAGTTTTCTTCAAATTATGTTTTAATCCCAAATACGTAAATGATTTATATTTTTTTATCCATCCAAATTCGTGTTTCCAGCGGATTTTCTTTTGGCTCTTCAGATGTAATTGAATATCCCTGATCCAGCAAGAAGGCAATCATTGCGTGATGCTTTTTCCTTGTTTTCAATTTGATGGATTTATATCCGTTTTCTTTTGCCCAATTTTCCTGATTATCAGCGAGGTCTTTAGCAATTCCATTCCTTCTGTATTCTACCCGTACACCGCCCATCCAACTGTAAAATGATCCATCATTAAATCTATCATACCCGATTTTGAATCCAGCCGGTTGTTTTTCAAAATCAGCAATTAAAGATAAATGGGCTACTTGCGAACAGCGCATTTTGTACTCTGTAAGTGGATATGGATTTTCAAACTCAGGAATCAATTTTGATAATTGTACACATTCAATTAATTCTGATTTCCGGATGTGTATCACGTTTTTCGTTCTTTTTTCCGAGCGGCGGGGAAGAGAATATTATTCAGGATGAGGCGGTAGCCGGGCGAGTGTCGATGAAGTGAAAGATCCGTTGGTGGATCGCCTACATAATGTTGGTAATCTTCGGGATCGTGACCTCCTAAAAATGTGAAGGTTCCCTGCCCAAAATTCCCGTGCAAATATTTGACTTGGGGCGATGCCGGATCTTCGCCCATAATAATGATATGTTTTTTAATAAAATCTCGATGAAATCCTGTAGTTTGACCCATAAACCCCTTCACCACTGCTACATGATTCTGAGTAAGCATGGTTGGCACGGGATCAAATTTCGCCGAGAACTCGAACAATGAAAAATAATCCACTTCTGCGCCCCTCGTGACAGGGTTGTTACTCGGAGGAAAATCAATATTGGAAAATTCGTAAATCATGGGATCTGGAATAATTGAATAATCAGTAAAAGCGAATGATTTTGAAAAATTTAGTTTTTCTTGAGCATCAAGATCTCCCGGGGATCCATCGAAAACCGAATGAGCCGCATCAACGCCTTCCATTGAAAGCGCAATATCGTATGAATCCGTTGCTGAACACATGGCAAATAAAAACCCACCCTGTCCAACGAAAGATTTAATTGCTCTAGCAATTGCCTTTTTTTCTTCATGCACAGATGGAAATCCAAACTTTGCCGCCATGGATTCAAAATCTGCTTTTTGATTGATGTACCACGGGGCTGTGTGATAATTCCGGTAAAATTTTCCATACTGACCTGTAAAATCTTCGTGATGAAGATGCAGCCAATCGTATTGATCTAACCCGCTTGTCAAAACTTCCTCATCCCACAAGGTTGTATATGGAACTTCAGAATACGTCAGAGCAAGTGTAACCGCATCATCCCAGGGTTGTTTATTCGTTGGAGTGTAAATAGCAATTTTAGGTGCTTTTTCAAGCAAGACTACATCCATATTATTTTGTTCTATTTCTCCCATGATATTCAAAATATCAGTCGCATTTACGCGTTCAAATGTTACTCCACGGACTCTACATTCTTGTTCAATGGCAGAATGCCCTTGCGTTAAAAAAGATCCTCCACGATAATTGAGAAGCCATTCTACATTAATATCGCGCTCCAAAATCCAAAAGGCAATGCCGTATGCTTTTAAATGATCATTTTGTTGAGGATCCATCGGAATGAGAATTTTTTGACCTGGAAGCATCCCAATTAACAAAATACTAAAAAGAAGATGTTTCATCAACTTTCTGTTCTTTCATTTAGTTGCCTGGCATGCCGTCTAATAGGTTCTGCTAACAGAGAGGAGGGATAAGTTTCCAAAAGAGCATGGTAATGAATTAGGGCAGTTTTTGGATCTTGTAACAACTGTTCAAAAACTTCTCCTTGGATAGCAAGTCCATGACTTGCAAATGAAGTACCACTAAGCTTATCAGAAAGTTCAAGCGTTCGGCTAGGTTCTCCGAGGCTAAAACGGACAATTGCTTCTCGAAAAACAGCATTAGAAGTTATGGGCGCTTCGGGAAAATCAGACTGAACAAGAGCCAACAATTCCACTGCTTCAGAAAGTTTTGATTGTCGAATTAATCCCTCAGCCTGAAGATACAGAGAAAATGCAGTGGAATCTGAAATACTATTTCCCTCAAGACGAAGGGAAAGAAGATCTCCTAATTCTAATAGGTCGTTAAAATATGGGTGACTCGGTTTTATTTTTACTAAAATCGAATCCAAGTGAATTTGCGCTTCAGTTGCATTCCCGGATAAGAAAAAGGATTGGATCGTTTTCATAGCAAGACTATTCTCAGAACTTGTTTTAATAGCGTTAGGGATGTCATTTTCGATAAACATAATGCATTGTTCTGGGTTTCCTTCGGCGAGTAACAAATCGCATAAACGGGCATACACAGCTCGTTTGAGATGTGGTTTAATGTTTCCGGATAATGCTAATTTAAGAGAACGCCTCGCACCATCAAAATCACGTGTAAAGCGATACTGAATTTCTGCCAAACGAATGTGAACTTGTGGTGAAATAAGTGATCCGGAACTGTGTTTTAGAATGTCATGGTATAAATCAAATGTTGAAGATAGCGATGCGTTAGAAATGTCTGGCTGACCGAAAAATTGATCTTCAAAAAAAATGTTATCTTTGAAATAAGTGGCAAACTTAGGTAGTCGCGATTGAATGACAATTTGATCTTCATACGTTTGCCCCATGCCCAATAAAGCTTCGCCCAATTGTTTAGACGTTACCAATCCTTCTGATCCTCTAGATTTTGAAAGTACGCTACTGTAAATATCCATTGCGTAGGAATACTGTTTCTCAGAACGTAGATGTTTTGCGAATGATAAAAATCTGGATACATCATTTTTGGATTCAAATCCTAATTTTTTATGCTGGTTAGCAGCCAAATCAAAATTCCCGAGTTTAAAATAATAGCCAGCTAAAATCCTGAGAATGGGTTTCTTATTTTCCGGGTAATGCTTGTTTAATGTGAATACAATTAAGGGCTGGGCAATTTCTTCATCGCTCATAAGTAAAATTTTATCTTGTATGTATTTTTCTTTTTTTGGTTGATGTAGCAAATGGATAAGATATTCCTCAAGAGCAAGATCAAATGATCTCCGCACATCATAGAATTGTGCTAAGTCAATGGACATAAAGTCCGGCTGTTGCATGACTTTCCGACCTCTTTGAATGAGCAAATGGGCGTCTTTTGTTAGCCCGAGATTGGTGTAGTTTCTAAACAATAATTGATAAATATGCTGACTTTTATTATGATTTTTTTCAATGCTTTGCCAAAACATCTTAGCTTTTTCTTTTTTCCCCAACTGGTACATAGCTTTCCCTAAATCTATTTGCTCCATAATATCATTTGGGAACTGAATGAGCCAATCTTGAATTAATGCAACAACTTCGGTCTGTTTTTCCTGTCTTTGGTAGATTCGTTTCAACCGGTTGAAGTTTTGCCGATTTTTTGGGTTGGCAATAAAAATTGACTCATAAATTTTTTGTGCAGTTTCAAGCTCACCTTTTTGTTCGAGTAAAAATGCATCTCGCATAGCTCCTTCACCCATGGGTAATACTTTAATTTGCCCGATACCGGTGGACAGAAAAAGTATTAGAAATAGAATATAATGGCGCATCGTGTTTTAGTTTTCTGTTGGTTGATTTATATTCATTGTATCTAGAGGCACAGGATTTGGAAGAATTTCATCAGATTGGCTGAGTGTTTGAAAATATCGCCGAATCATGGTTTTATAATCTCTGGAATATCCGGATTTCATCGCTCGATTTAGTGCTTCAATTGCTAGGTTTTGTCTCTGACCAAGATCTTCGGGAAGCCCTCCGGGGCCGGCATATGAAATCATTTCTGCGGTTTCGGATGTTCGTTTGTCCTTGGTGCCCTTTTGCGTCAATGATTTTTGACTGTCAAGCATTCTGGATAAAATACGTTCTTGTTTATCCGCAGTTTTTCGGTTAAATCGTTTGCGTTCAAGATCGTGGATTACATCATCCATATCATTTGCAATATTGCTCAAGTCACCCAATCCTTTATTGGATGATGACCGCATTTCTTCCGCTAGTTCCTGAAGAGATTTGCGAACTCCTTTTTGCTGCTGAAGCATGCGCTGCATCATCGCCTGTTGCAACGAAGCAGCCATCTGCCCCATTGCAAGTTGCATTCCCTGCTCATTAATTCCACCTTGTTGTCCGGCTAACTGTTCCATCCGTTTCATAAATTGTTCAAACCCGCTTGCAGACCCAGACGAGCGAATGTCATTCATGGCATTCCTAACAGATAATGCAGCTTGATTGAGTGATTGCATTGCGGCATCCTGGTTTCCTTTTGCACCGGAATTATTCCGATTTGCAAGTTTAGATTTTGCTGATTCCATTTGTGCATATGTCATCCCCATTGCTTTTCCGATTTCCGGAGTAATGGCAAACGTCTTTTTTGATAAGGCAATCATTTGCTCCATTATCTTGGTTAACTGGTCTTGAAGCATCAGTTGCTGAACTGCGGATTCCTTAAGCCGTGGTGAATTTCTGGATATTGATAATGTTTCTTGGGTCAAATTTTCCTGTGATTTTGAAAGGGAAAGAATATCTCTCATTATGTGTCTGAATTCTTCAGCAATTTGATTAGCAGTCTGTTGTTGAAAATTATTTTGGATTCCTTGAATCTGCTCCAACAATTGTTCAAGGTCTTTTTGTACTTCTTCAGATGATCCCATTGCGCCATCAGAATTATTTTGGTTTAATTGTTGAATGGTTCTGCCGAAATCCATTTGAGTTTTTGTCATTTCTTTAGATCGTCTAAGTTCATTTAATTGTTCCGATGTTTCAGGATGAATATCTTCCATTGCAGATTCTGCATCCTTTAATACACGGTCAAAGTTAGAGAATTCCTCGCGAAGGCGTTGTTCATCTTGACTCATCCGAGCAAATTCCGATGCATCAGCATCTTGACCGTTTACCTCAATATCTTCCGTTAATTTTTCTTGTGAATCCACCAATTGTTCTAATCGCGTTTTTAATTCTTCCATCTTTTGCTCTGCAAGAACTTGTTTAAATATGTCAAGGAATCGATCGAGATCGGCCTCAAGCTTTTCCATATTCTGATTCAAATCTTTCATGGCTTCTGACAATTCCTTAGGATTCATTTTAGATAATGCTTCATCCACGTTTTCCATATTTTGTAATAATTCGTCATTTAATAGTTCGCTGACCATATCTTGAAGTTGTTCAAATTTTTCTAATAGTTGTGGAGAAAAAAGCTGATGTTTTTCCGCCGAATTAGATAGGGCATCTAATTGTTCCGCCATGCGTTGCATTGTTTCTATTTGTTCTCGGACCTTTTCCATAGATTTCCGCACTTGCTGTTCCTGATCCCATTCGATGGATTCAGCTTTCCTAAGTTCAAGTTCTACTTTGTCCAACTTTTCCTTCATTACTTCAAGATCTTCTAAATTCATTTCCGCATCATCTAATAATTTTGTCTCATCTTCGTTAAAAGAGGCAAATAAATCAGATAAAGATGGAAGCCGTGCGATAAATGTTCCTGAAAGTGCTTTTTTTGGACCGGATAATAAATCGTTATCATACAGTTCAAAATGATAATGAACTTCATCTTCCGGCATTAATCCGAGGTCACTCAAATTCCACAAGGTTTCAAGTTGTTGGTTTAACAGATCTGGATCCGGAATTGGAATGGAGAATATAGATAGCATAGGTTCGGCCTGAATATAACTTGGTCTTTGAACTTCGTAACCCACCTGAAGGGTTGAAAAACCATAGTCATCTTTTAAATTGAGGTGAATAGATAACATTTGGTCACTCCCGAGTTCAACAACAGGATCAGGTTCAATAACGCTGAGTTCGGGATGCATATCCGGAATCATATAAATACGGTACGGCACAGGATTCCGGTTGTGAATTCCTCGACGATCCTCCAAATGAATAGTGAATTCATCATCCTGTGTAATGGTAAAGTTACCATCGGCCTTTTTACCACGCACAGTGAGCGCTAACGTATCATTATGAAAAATTACATGGCCATTTTTTAGGGGACGATTGCTGGATAATTTTACGGTTACGATGGACCCAAACACGCCTTCAACATTGGCTTGTTGACCTTCCTGAGTGATTACAGGAAGCTTGGTGTAATTCGGAGGAATGACAGAAATGCTGAACGATTCTATTATGGGTCGATCTGTTACGGTGATTGTAGAAATAGGTGTTTCGATTCTATCCCACGCTTCCCAAAAATGTGTTGCCGGCACAAATCCTCGGTATGAATAATCTTGAAAAACTTCCTTTAGCTTGAAATGAAATGTGCCGGAGGAATCCATAGCCGACGCATATATCATAGGGGCTGTTTCCGGTCCTGATAATAATTCAAGATAAACAGAATCGGTTTTACCATCCATAACAGAAAATGTAATTTCTGTGGGATCACCTCCCAATAAATGAATATGCCCGGTTTCGTTTTCAATAGTAAAAGGCGTGGGAACCGAGAAATGGGTTTTTGGATGTGCCCAACGGAAAACTGATTCGGCACTATGAGACCATGTCAAAAATAAAATGAGGATAGAAACAACCAATGTTCCTAAAGTGATTCGTTGCCACCGCTCAGCTCTTTTGATCGGGAAAAGGGATTTTAGATTTAATGCTTTCAATTCAGTTAAAACAGATTTTATATAAGATATGCTCAAATCTTTAGATTGGTTTTGATATGTTGATCGTTCAAGTTGAAGCGCATTTAAGACTGCATCTTCATTTTTAAAGGCCAGATTTCCTGTTTTACGTGAGAGGGTGGACCATCTATAACGGTGAATTTTTTGATGGTAAATTAAAAATCCAAAACAGATTGTAACGGTGAGTCCTATTACTCCGAGGATTAGCGATGCCCACCAAATGCCATAGCGCACATCAGGTGAAAAATAAAAAATGCCTTCAAGAATAATAAGAGTGAGTATAAAAACAATAATGCTGGTGTATCCCGCCCAAGATAAGGTGAAAAGGTCCGTTCTAAAGGCGGCCTTTTTTATTTTCGATAATTCCTTTTGGATAGGTTTCATTAAATCGCTATTGCGTTAATGCAAAGGTAACAATATTTACACCAAATTTGAGAGCCGCCTCGCGGATCGACCATGAATCATTATGAACTTCTGCGTCTTCCCATCCATCACCAAGATCGCTTTCATATGTGTACAAAACCATGATTCTTTCCTCATCAAATATCGCGAATGCTTGCGGTGATTTTCCATCATGTTCGTGTATTTTGGGAAGGCCATTCGGAAAATTATAATATGCCGAAAATATCGGGTGATGGTGAGGGAGCTCGACCAGAGATTTATCAGGAAATATTTTTTGTATTTCCCGCCGGAATGATTGATCCAGCCCGTAATTATCATCCACATGCAAAAAAGCGCCAGACAGTAAAAATTCTCTCAAACGAATTGATTCCTCATCAGAGAACCTGAGATTTCCATGTCCGGTTAAATATAGAAAAGGGAATTCAGTCAATTCTTTATCCAGCACCCGAACGCGTGCTTCCTGAGCGGAAACCTTCATGGTTGTATTTAGCCGGATGTAATTCAGAAGATTGGGAAGGCTGCTTGGATCGCTGTACCAGTCACCGCCACCGCTATAATGAATCCGTGCAATTGTAAAATCCTGTGCATTTGCAAAGAACATCAATAACAGCAGAATAATTGGAATATTTTTTTTAACCATGTCTAAACTCAGTCCCCGTTTAATAGATTTAATACCCACGGGTTCCCCGTTAAGGAATCAATTTAAACTAAACAACATATTCTGCACTACCACAACAGTATAAAGTTCTGTTTTTCTTGATCGCTTTTTCTTGCGGTCTTATTTTGAGGCTTCATGTATCCGAGGTTCATATTTCTAATACTAGTAGTCGGAGGGGTTGTTGTGAACAATCTCACCGCTCAAGATTCTACCAAGTCTTATCTTTGGGGCTTAATCCAAATAAAGCAAACCCAAGAAATTGAGGTTGAAGATGGCTATTGGAAGGATCGTATCCTGCGAGGTCGGGAATTCCACGAACCCATTAGATTTATTCCATTTGAAGTCCGTTATGGCTTTGGCTATAACGGAGGTGCCGGTATTGCGGGCATCAGTGTGCACGAAAATTTTATGCAATATGGTTCGCCAGTTACCAAATTTGATGGCGGAGAACTCACGGCTAGGGTAGGGCATCAGTTAGATATTGATTTTGCGAAAACAAATTTATCTCTTTATTTACTTCATTCTAGTTGGATAGATATGCATACAGGATTAAACATTCGGTATTCAAATGTCTTTCTTCCTGCTGAGCTCCCCGTAGAAGACTGGGGGAATTCCAATCCATCCTGGAATCCGGGCGTTAGAAAATTTGCACCAAAAACCTGGACCTACAGCGTAAGCCAATCGGTAATTCTTCAATGGTTTGAACCATGGTATTTAAATCTAAATTATACTTTTGGAATTGCTACTGCTACATTTCATCAAACGACGGAAAAAGAAATTGAAGCTACTCCCAGCGGTTGGGGGCCGTCATCTTCTTATTCGGCTGGAATCCGTGTCCTTCTCAATCAAACCGCATCCGATTCTAGACAGAATAAGTTTAACATTGGCATTGATCTAAAGCATTCTTACACCAAGATATCGAATATCAACGATCCTGCTGATATAACGCCGATTTCCAGTTTTTATCTTTCAAATTTTGGAGTATTCGTGACGTTTTCTGCATTGTATGGTGGTTCAAAAACAGTTGGCGATCTTGGAAAAAAATATTATTACAGGAAAGATTATCAGCAAGCAGCAGAAAAATTGAAACAGTTTGTTGAATTATATCCCAACCATGCAAATCTCTACCGAGCTGAATATCTAATTAAAGAAAGTGAACGAAAGCTTCCCACTCAGTTATTAAAAGAAGGTCAAAAATTTGAAGAACGAAATATGACAGATCGTGCTTTAGAAAAATATTTAAAAGCTAGAGTCTTTGCTGATTCCACCTTTAAACCGTTTGTAGATGATCATATTCGAAAAATTGCCGAAGCACGATTGGATGCCGCGGAGTTGGTTTTACATTCAGGCCAAGGCGAAAAAGCAATAGAAATGGTACATGATATTTCTCAATACTATTCTAAAGTAGATAGTGTAATTCCTGAATTTGAAGCCTATCATTTATATTATCAAGCGAGTAAAGCAATACAGTATAATTTTTATGATAAAGCTCTAATATTGCTAAAACAAGCGGATAAAAAAGATCCATCTCTACATTACGGAATAGATTTGCTAAGACAGGAAATAGCAGGATCTTTGATAGAAAACGCTAATAAAATTACTGATCTGAAAGCCATCAATCTTGTAGTTCAATATCTTGAAAAAGCAAAAAATATAACCGGGACTTTAGGTAGAAATAATGAGCGGATTCTCGACGAACTAAAAGAGAAACTAACAACAAAAGAAAATCTGGTATTACAATCAAAAATTGATGCCCGTATGATTCAGGAGCGAAAAAATTTAGAGGAAAAAGCGGCAAAACCAACTATTCGAATAGGAATGAATACATCACTGGTGAAGAATATCATGGGCGAGCCCAGAGAAATGATTGAACAATCCAAAGATGGTGCAAATCACCAACTATGGAAGTATAGATTTGAAAATCGAAAACCGCTTGAGTTATCGTTTATAGATTATATTTTATTTAAGATTGAAGAACGGTAATCTGCGGTCAAAGTAGGTGGGCGTTTCGCCGAACAAACATGATTTCATGAATGATAACCTTTAAAATTCCCGTTGCAGGTACGGCAAACAGCATACCAAGTGGACCCATCAAGGTGCCCCCGATTATAAGTGAAATCATAACCATCATAGGATGAATCCCGACACTTTTCCCGACAAGAGTTGGCGTGATTAGATTCCCTTCAATTTGTTGAACAATAATGAACATGACAACAATATCGAGCACATAAAACGGAGACGGCACAACTCCAAATAATTGATGTGCCATGGCGACGTCATTTCCGATATTATTCATGAATGCAATCAGAATAGCCGGAATCATCCCAACAAACGGACCAACCAGTGGAATTAAATTTGCCAGCCCGGCGATAATTCCAATAAACACAGTCAGCGTAAGATTGGCACCGGTGAAATTAAGGATTGTAAGCCCGACAAGCGACATTACAGCAACACTCGCTGCGGCAAGAAACTGACCGCGAAGATAGCTTGAAACTGATTTTTCAATATTGTAAATAAGTCCTAATCCAACTTCGAAATATTTATTGGAAAAGAATCCAACCAGTACTTTTTTGAAATGATGATATTCAGCCAGCAGTATAATGGTGAAGATTAATATCATCGCCGCATTCAGAACAAAATTTCCAATAACCCCGGCAAGTGCAGCAAGGTTTTCTATAACTATTTGAATAAAACCACTGAGTGCTGCAGAAAAATCTCCACTACCCGTAGCCATTCCTTCCGGAAGGGTAGCGGATATCTTTGCGCCAAGTTTGCTGAATTCTGCAGTGAGGGTATCCTGATCAATTCTGTTTGAAAAATCAGTGGCTTGTTGCGATATCTCGGAAATAAATGAACCAATAAATAAACCGATTCCGGCAAGAAGTCCAACAGTGACAATTAATACACTTAATCCGCGGTTATTAATTCGGCGCTCAATGCTATCTACCGATTTTAAAAGAACAGTGGTAAAGAGGAATGCAAACACAAGAATCAACACGACATTGGAAATATAGGGCCATACCAGCGAAAGGAATCCAACGAAGAGCAATCCCACAATAATCCTGTAAATCCTACTCAAATATAAAAGGTTGTTTTGTTTGGATTCTGGTGATTGATACATAAGTTAATTAGATTGGGATTCCAAAAGTAATTGATTGGTACCTCGCAGACGTTCACCGAGAACACCGCCGAGATTTAAGAGAATTTTATTTCCCATCTGTGGGTTTCGGTCATTTAACGTCATTAGATCTGCAGTGAAAAATCCAAGCAAATCGGATTGAACGGTAGCAATAGCATTAGCGGATCGAGGATCATCATCAAAAAGTGCAAGTTCTCCAAAAAAACTTCCTTCAGAAAGTTCTGCTAAAATTTGTTCATTATTTTCACGAGTGCCTATTGTGATTTTAACTGCACCTTTCATAATGATGTACATTCCTTCGCCCGGCGCTCTGTTTTTAAAAACAAATTCCCCGGCATCATAGGCACGACGGTGAAACAGTTTTTCGAGATCCTGGAACTCCTTATCGGTAAATCCCTTAAATATCGGTACCTGTTTCAGGGTGAGGACAGTTTCGCTTTCTTGGCTGTTCCATCCTTGAAATATATTATTCCACAATGCATTCTTCATTTTATTTCCTCTTGTCGTCAGGCAAAATAGAGACACTTTCTTTGCTTAGTCAAGAGAACTCTTAATTGTTAAACACATTGCTACATGGGAAAGGAGTAGAGTATTTTTCATGGTTATGATCCTTCGCTGGACAACTATTTCCATTCTTTGTTTGCCCGCCTATTTGTGTGCACAGGCAGACACGCGTGATTACGAACGGGAGCTTGAGCATCAATCCAGAGCCATCCAGGAATTAAAGCTAGAAATTCAAGCTGCCAAACGTCGCATTCGAAATGAAGCGGAAAAAGAAAAATCGACTTCACGGCGGATTTCGAATCTCTATGAGGAAATATCGCTTTCATCCAGGCTTTTGAAACAACTGAAAAGAGAGCAGAAAACTCTGAAAATTGAAATCAGCGACTTAGAAGTCAATATTAGCCGGAATGAAAATGAGCTTGAAGCTCTGAAAAGACGATATTCAAATCGAGTGAAACACATTTATACAAAAGGATCTCTCAGCGATTTAGAACGAATTTTGAGTTCAACATCCTGGCGCCAAGCAGTGTATCGTGCAAAATATTTAAAAATTATATCAAGAATTGATCGTCAGACTCAAGCCAAGATTCATTCTTTGGTATACCAAATCCGCCAGCAGAAAGTGAATTTAGAGGACAAATATCAACAAAGTATTGCTTTGAAGAAAGACCGCGAAAAACGATACGAGGATTTAATTGCTAAAAAGCGTCAGAAAGAGAAAGAACTCGCTCAGATTCAACGGAATAAATCCGAACTTGCGGAATATTTGAAAGAAAAGCAGGAAGGTGTTAAGCAACTGAATGATATTATTATACGAATTCAGGATGAGAAAGCTAGATTTGAACGGGCCGAAAGAATTCGCCGACAGCAAGCCGCTTTAAAAACTAAGAAATTTTCTTCACTTAAAGGACAATTGCCTTGGCCGGCTACAGGTCGAATTACTGCGAAATTTGGGAATCAATGGAATGCTAAACTCAAAACAACAACGGATAATCCCGGAATTGATATTAAAGGAAAACCCGGATCACCGATTCGCACTGTTTTGGGCGGCATTGTTACTGTCATCACGTATCTTCGAGGCTATGGCACCACCATCATCATTGATCACGGCGGTGGATTTTACACCGTTTATAGCCATGTAACTCAGGTGGAAACTCATGTAGATAGTGAAGTGTTAGCCGGCGATGTGATTGCATTTATGGGAGATTCGGGATCGGTGAATGGTTCAAAACTTCATTTTGAAATTTGGGGAAAGAGCCAAAAATTGAATCCAGAAAAGTGGCTGGCAAAACGATGACACAATATCCATTGGATTTCCAGCCTGAAATTTGGAATCGTCTAACATCTATCTTTCAAAAAGACAGGATTGGATCCGCATATTTGTTTTCAGGACCGGAAGGTTCTGGGAAGGAAGCGGTTGCTCTTGCTTTTGCCACCATGATGAATTGTGATGATGCAAAGGACATACCTTGCGGATCTTGTCCGTCATGCATCCGTTTTTTGTCACTACAAGATGAAAAATTAACGCTAATATTTCCGTTGCCGGGAAGCGAGAAAAAAGAAACAAAAAATTCTGATCCTTTAAAAGGATTAAGCAAAGATGAGGCAGAATATTTAGAAAAGGGTATTGAGAAAAAAGCAAAAGATGCTTTCTATCGGATTTTAATTCCGCGAGCTCGACAAATTTTAATTAACCAAGTACGGGAACTTCGTAGAACTATTTTTCTGAAATCCACTTCTAAAGGCAGAAAATGTGTCCTTATTTTTCAGGCACATACACTCGCCAAGGGGAATGCTGCATCCGCCAATGCGATTCTAAAGATTCTAGAAGAACCGCCGCCAAACACAACAATTATATTGGTGACAGATTATCAGTCACAGCTTTTGCCGACTATTGTTTCAAGATGTCAAAAAATTGCCTTTTCTCCCCTAAAGGATGGAACGATTAAATCGATGTTAACAGCAAAAGGAATCGAAGAAAACAAAGCCCATATTTGTGTTCAATTATCAGATGGAAATATCCATCAAGCCAAGTATTTATCAAAACAACCTTTGGAAGATTTGCTGCTTCAAATAAAAGATTTTATTGCTGCCATGACGCATGACGATTCCGGAAAATGGAAATCTCTAACTCAGGACCTCAGCCAATTGGCGAGATTTAAACCGGAAGAATATCGATTAAGAATTGCCATGATTCAAAAATGGTTTCATGAAGCATACTTATATCGGTCAAGTGTAAAATCCCAAAATATTCTATCAAATTTTTCAAAAGATATTTACCAATTTAATCAAAGCTTTCCCAATGCGGATCTTAAAGGAATTCACATTTCGCTTGATAAAATTGTTCAAGCACCGGATCGTAATTTTTACATGCCATTGGTGATTACCACGATGCTTTTGGATGTCCGAAAATATCTAGCCGGCTAAATAAAAAAACAAAACATGAAAAATACGTTTTACATTACTACACCAATTTATTATGTAAATGATAATCCTCATATTGGCCACGCCTATACAACGATCTTAGCAGATGTTTTAGCTCGATATAAAAGAAATGTAGGTCAAGAGGTTTTTTTTCTAACGGGACTCGATGAACATGGTCAAAAAGTTCAACAAGCAGCAGAAATTAGAGGCGTAACCCCGAAAAAACATTGTGATGAAATGGCTCCACGATTTTTGGATCTCTGGGAAAAGCTACACATACAATACGATGATTTTATTCGAACATCCGAGCCCAGGCACGTTTCAGTCGTGCAAACTATTTTGCAAGACGTATTTGATAAAGGCGATATTTATGAGGATGAGTATGAAGGGTTGTATTCTGTTTCGGAAGAAAGATTTATCACAGAAAAGGAATCTGAATCCGGTGAGTTTCGCGATATTAAAAAGCTAAAAGAGAAAAATTATTTTTTCAGGATGTCTCAGTATCAACAACAACTCATTGATCATATCAAGGCGAATCCGGGATTTATTCAGCCGGAGCATCGAAAAAATGAAGTACTCGGATTTTTAAATCAACCCTTAGAAGATCTTTGTATCTCCCGACCAAAATCACGGCTGAATTGGGGGATTGAGCTTCCATTTGATAAAGATTATGTTACGTATGTTTGGTTTGATGCGCTTATTAATTACATTACCGGTCCCGGGTTTTCCGACGATTCATCCAACTTTAAAAAATGGTGGCCTGCAGATGTTCACCTGATTGGAAAAGATATTTTAACAACACATTCGGTTTATTGGCCAACGATGTTGATGTCAGCAAGCATTGATCTACCCAAATCCATTTTTGCCCATGGCTGGTGGCTAAGTGGTGAAACAAAAATGAGCAAATCTCTTGGGAATATTGTAGATCCGCTGGGGTTGATTGAAGAATTTGGGGTGGACCCGGTACGGTATTATCTAATGCGTGAAATGGTTTTGGGGCAGGATGCAGCCTTTACTATGGAATCGTTTATCAAGCGGTACAATTCGGATCTAGCCAATGATTATGGGAATCTCCTGAGTCGAGTATCAAATTTGATTCAGAAATTTTTTGATGGGAAATTGCCGGATTCGGACGATAAATCAGAAAGCGGAGAACAGGTGAAATTTTCGGCAATAACAACCATTAAAATGGTAAACGAATGTTTTGACTCTATGAGGTTGAATGATGGTATCGAGGAATCACTTCAGTTTATTCGCAGTGTCAATAAATACATGGAAATGAAAGCACCATGGAAATTGGTAAAAGAAGATAAGGAAACGGCGGGATGTGTGTTACGAACGGCTGCCGAAGCGCTTAGAATTGGTTCCCTTTTGTTAAAACCGGTTATGCCGAGCCGAACTCAGATTGTGCTCGACACGTTTGGTTCAAACTCTGACGATGTTAAGTGGGGCGGACTTACGGACGGATTTAACCTTAAAAAACATGACATTCTTTTTCCCAGAATCGAGGTAAAATCAAACATCTGAAAAAGCTACGGCGGGAAAGTGTATTAACCGATTTCATCAATTTATAAGGAGTCTTATTTAATTAATAGGCTTATAGTTCTTTTAGATATTTATTTTAGCAATACCATTTTCTTTACTTGCACAAAATCACCTGCGGAAATTCTGTATAAATACATCCCAGCACTCACAGGTTGTCCTAAATCATTCGTTGCATTCCAAACTACTGACTTAAACCCGGCATCTTGGGTTTGGTTTACCAAACTTCTTACTTCACGTCCCATAATGTCATAAATAGTAATATTCACTTCACTATTTTCCGGTAAATCATAGCGAAGGGTTGTAATTGGGTTGAAGGGATTCGGGTAATTACGGTGTAAGGCATAATCGTAAGGTAGTATTTCTGGATCAACAGATACTGTACTCTGATTTACAGTTAATGTAAATGTAGTACTCACCATATCTCTGCTTGATCTTTTTTGCATGAGTACTCTTGGAATAAGAGTTTGTTCATTCGCCAGTTCAAAATTGTTTTGATAAACTATTGATCTCGTACTTGTATTCATTACCTGGATATCATCCAGTATGGACTTCATACGAAAAAGTTGACATAAAGTTAAGCAACATTTGTTAGTTTTCCATATTCAATAGGTGTTTTGTAGCCTAAGGCTGAATGAAGCCTTTGGCGGTTGTAAAACACCTCTATGTATTCAAATATGTCCTGTTTCGCTTCTTGTCTCTTTTGGTATTTATTCTGATAAATAAGTTCTGTCTTTAAGGTTTTAAAGAATGATTCTGCCATTGCATTATCATAGCAGTTCCCCTTTCCACTCATGCTCTGCCTAATGTGGTTTTCTGTAAGAAGTCTTCTAAATGCATAACTGGCATATTGACTCCCACGGTCAGAGTGAAAGATAGGTGATTGGCTTGGTCTTCTTTTTCTAATAGCTCTTTCCATAGCTTTTATCACTAAATCCTTTGTCATTCGTTTATCAACAGCCCAGCCAATAACCTCTCTGTTATAGGCGTCCATGACTTTGGCTAAATAAAGCCAGCCTTCATCTGTATCAATATAAGTAATATCTCCAACCCACAGTTTATTCGGTCCATCCACACCAAAGGCCTGTCCCACCAGGTCAGCTGCCACAGGTAAAGTATGGTTTGAGTTGGTGGTGGCTTTAAATTTTCGTTGTGTCTTGGCTACGATTCCATTGGCTCGCATCAGTCTGGCCACTCTCGGTTGAGAACAGGAGATTGACTGTCTCTTTAAGGCTTGGGTAATCCTGGGGCTCCCATACACACAGCGGTTCTTTTCATACGTTTCTATGATCTTCTCTATTAAAAAGTCATTCTCTTTCTCTCTATTACTTTTACCACGGTTCTTCCACTGGTAATAACCGGAAGCTGTCACACCAAACATTTGACACAAAGTATGAACTTGGTGTGCCTGCTTATGCCTTTCTATAAACTGAAACTTCATCGTCTTGTCTCTGAAAATATACCCACGGCTTTTTTTAAAATGTCACGTTCTTCTTTTACCAACGAAAGCTCTTGCTTTAATCGGCGAACTTCTGCTTCATGTTCAGTTACTTTTCCATTGCCTGGGAAACAGTTCCTGGAGTCTTCCAGAAAAGATCTTTTCCATAAATGCAATGTATTCTGACTTACGCCCAGATCTCTGGACACCTTGGATACACTTTGATGCTTTTCTAATATCAACTTCATGACTGATACTTTAAAATCTCTATCATACGTCTTTCGTATTCGTTTATTTTCCATATTGATCCCTTTTAACTTATCTAAATTAAAAAGTTGCTTAACTCAATGTACACTTTTTTATACTAGGTCCAGTTACCAATTGATGAAGGAAAAGGATCAATTCTCTCTACAAATTCTCTGTTTTTTGTAATTGACTGCGTAACGCAAGGGGAGCAAAAAGCCTCGCAGTTGCGGGGTTTTTATTTTTTATAATCCCTTTTTTCTTTTGCAACGATTTACTCTATCACTAGATTATAATATTTGCAGTTTTACGTTCTATCATCGTATATTCACGATATAAGAATAGGGAGTAATAATGTCACTTGCAAAAACAGAGACCTTTAATCCATCTGACAACGAATTAGCCGATATAGCCAAAGCGTTATCACATCCTGCGCGAATTACTATCCTCCGCATCCTAAACGAACTCAATACCTGTATTACAAGAGAGATTGTTGACCGCATTCCACTATCACAATCAACGGTCAGCCAGCACCTGAAAGAGTTAAAAAGGGTTAAATTGATAAAGGGGGAGATTGAAGGTCCGCGTACATGTTATTGCCTTAATGAAGATGTAGTCAAAAAAACAAAAAATGCTTATATAAAACTTTTTTCAACATTCAATTGTTGTTAAATAACCTGATTGAATAAAGGAAAACAAATAATGAAAATAAATAATGAAATAAAAAATATTGTACAAGAAAAATATGCTGAAATTGTTACACAGAAACCATCCTGTTGTAGTCCTGCAGCGGAAATGGATTATTCAGCATTTAGTCTTGATTATACCCAAATGGAAGGGTATATGGAAGAGGCGGATCTCAAACTTGGTTGCGGTATCCCAACTGAATTTGCAAACATAAAAGAGGGTGATACCGTTGTAGATTTGGGTTCTGGTGCAGGGAATGATGTTTTTGTCGCAAGACAAATTACTGGAAATAGTGGGCATGTTATTGGTATTGATATGACACAGGAAATGGTTGAAAAAGCAAATCTGAATAAAACAAAATTAGGATTTAAAAATATTGAATTCATCCAGGGGGATATCGAGGATTTGCCACTGGATGATAAAATGTGTAATGTGGTTGTGAGTAATTGTGTTCTAAACCTTGTCCCGGATAAAGAAAAAGCCTTTAGTGAAATCTATAGAATATTGAAGCCCGGTGCACATTTTTGTGTTTCAGATATTGTAATTGAAGGTGAAATACCCGGTGGATTAAAAAAATCAGCGGAATTGTATGCAGGTTGTGTTTCAGGCGCACTCCAAAAAAATGATTATCTAAATAAAATAAAGAAAGCCGGTTTCATTAATATTGAAATAAAAAAATCCAGGGAAATTGTTTTACCTGATGCTTTACTAAAATCATTTCTAGATGACATTCAATTGGAAAAATATAATAAAAGTGGCTTAGGGATTTACAGTATTACTGTTGTCGCCTCAAAGAACTAAGGACGAAGATTCTTGCGGAGTATAAAAGCCCTACAGAAATGTGGGGTTTTTTATTTTACGAGAGATCAGGGATACGGGAAGTCATTTTACCCGACACACTAGAAAACAACGCATCCTCAAATTCATCATTTGAATTATAACATTTCCCCATAACAGATTCCCAGAGCTGTTTGTCTTCCATACAAAAATAGAAAAAGACCTTATTATGCCAAGAGGAAAATGCATTCCAAACCGTCCCAAATAATTTTTCTTTAATATCCATTGAATAGGAAAATTTACCAGCAGCATCTTCCATGGGGATTTGCAATACTTTGCTGGAGATACCGAGAGTTCGGAGACTTTTGACGGCAGGTTTGATAAATGTTAACGTTCCAAAAGAAATCATTCCTATTTCATGCGATGAAAATTTAGATAAAATGGTTTGTACAATCGCTGTATAATCCTTTTCAAATGAATCGTAGTAAATAATCGGATGGAAATGAAATCCAATAATAACGCCCCTTTCCGCTAACCGATGGGCCGCATCAATACGCTGTTGAAGTGATGTAGTAAAATGTTCTTCATGATCGATGATGGTTTGGGGATTCAGAGACCAGCAAACAAAAACATTCGGTGGTAGATCAACTGATAAAAAATGATCAATATTTTTAGTTTTTGTTTTGAACTCGAGAATAATATTTGGATTATTTCTTGCAAAATCTAACTGTGCATCCAATATCCCGTTTTTATTTCCCATCGCCAGTGAATCGGACGATTGGCCAGATCCAATATGGTAATTTTGACTCGGGTCCAATTCAATTTTTCCGAGTTTATCTGCCAGATTTATTTCAATTCCTATAGCGCCGTCTTCATAAAATGTTTGAATACTACAGTAACTGCACCCGAGTCCGCAACCTTGAACGGCATCAATCGTCCGTAAGTTACAACAGACAGTTTTTTCGGAGGCCACGGGACACATCCCAAACACTTCATTTTCGCCTGAATTCTCGTTTACTTTTCGGGCAATACTTTTAACTTTTGGGGTTTCTGGTTCATAAATCGATGGCTTCGATTTTAGAGTGAGCCATTCGTTTTTTATATCCTGCAATATAGCTTTTTTTGCATTGCCATTTTTTGGTTGATGGATGACTTCGTAATATTTCCATCGTTCTTCAATAGTTGATGATCCCCACATATTGAAATCAATGGTTATTTCGGTAATTTGTCTCAATTCCTGATATGTCAGCCCGTACATTTCACCCATCAATCGGATAAACTCCTGTTGGGTGTTATCCATACTTTTAAACAGCGTATTCCGGCTGAAATCAGCAAACTTTTTTGCGTAGTCCATTCCCATTCCCGGTGTTTTCATTTATTCCGAAACTATTCACTCCAATGAATCAAGGAAATATCCTGAATAGACCAAAATATTATATGCCAAAAAGTTAGCCCAAAACCGAGTTTTGTCTGAATGTTCTTTTCCGTAATGCATGGTGTACGCCGCCTTCGCAGCAAAACCTGCAGAGAGTAAATAGTATCCGATTTGCTGAGACTTCAGTTCTTTATGAAATCCATTTTGCATTCCTGCATACGAAAAAAACAAATCGAAACATCCAACGATAAGATGCCCATACATATTTTCTTTATTTGCCAAAACGCTCAATCCGGTAAATGCCACTTGTTGGGCCAAAATGTAACCTGTTTCTTCCAATACTGAAGATTGGAAAAAAACTGGTGTTGCGAAAAGAATTAGAAGTACTGGAATTATTTTTTTCATATTTTTTCCTGCCTAATTTAATGAATGAAGATAAGGTTTGAATGTGTAATTTCAACGCCCGAAATAAAATTTAGAAATGATTCAACTTTTTATTAAATAGGAGTTAAATGAAAGATATTACACTTTTAGTTATGGCAGCAGGAATGGGGTCGCGATACGGTGGACTCAAACAGTTGGATGCCATAGGTCCCAACAATGAAACGATTATTGATTATTCTGTTTACGATGCAATCCAAGCAGGATTTACAAAAGCGGTGTTCATTATTCGAAAAGATTTTGAAATCCAATTCAAGAGACAGATTACCGATAAATATGCTGGACAAATTCAAGTTGAATTTGCTTTTCAGGATTTGCATGATTTAGCTGATGGGTTTACCTGCCCTAAAGGCCGGGAAAAACCTTGGGGAACCGGACATGCTATATTGTCGGCGTCCAATTTGATTAATGAACCTTTTGCAGCCATCAATGCGGATGACTTTTATGGAAAGGAAGCCTACCAAAAGCTTGTTGACTATTATAAAAATGACAACACGAACTTCAGTATGGTTGCGTATCGATTGGATAAAACTTTGTCTGTCTTTGGCGGTGTAACCCGTGGGTTATGCTCGGTTGAGGGAAACATGCTTTCGACTGTAATCGAAACAAGCGACCTCAAAAATTCGGATGAAGGAATTACCTCTAACCGTAATCTTTCATTGAACGGAAATGAACCGGTATCTATGAATATGTGGGGATTCACTCCAGTATTGTTCGAGTATTTGAAAGAGATGTTTAGAGAATTCCTGATAAATGAAGGAGCAGAACTCAAAAGTGAATTTCTTATTCCCACTGTCATCAATGATCTGATTCAAAAAGGCAGCGAATTATTATTTGTTCTACGGAGCGATTCCCAATGGTTTGGCGTGACCTATAAAGAGGATAAACCGTATGTTGTTTCAGAAATAGCAAAAATGGTTGAAAATGGGGAGTACCCTTCCCAATTGTTTTAAATGATAACTCATAGAAATTGTTTTTACCTCTTTTACATCATTGTAGGATGTTTGTATGCGCAACAACCTTGGGTTGAAGGAAATCTAAAAGGACTGAATCGATATCATATTGAAGCATCTGCCATAGGACTTGAACATGTGATTTCGAAAGCCGAAATAAAAACTTACGTCGAATCAAAACTGATTCAGTATCATGTAAAGGTTTCCCAAAAGGAAGCTTACCCGCGGTTACAAGTTTACGTCGAGGAAGCGGTAGTCAAAGGGGACAGTATAAGCCAGTTTTTGGTGGAATTGTCAGTTTATGATTTTTCTGCTACGGTAGATCAGGTTATTGATCAATTCAATTATACCGATTTTCAAAAAGGATTTCAGGTGAATAAAATCTATGAAAATCAATCCATAGGATCTGCCGCACCGGACCAGTTAAAACATTCGATTGAACAGGTTATAGTTTTTGAAACAGACCGGTTTTTGAACCAATGGCGTCAAGATAACCCATTTAAGAAATTTTAAGATTTTTGAAAGGGTAGTTTCCTTTTTACTTTACCTTTCCGGCTGAATGTGTAAATTCAGCTGAAATGAAATCCGAGGTTCATCCAATCAATCCAATTCAAATTGCCAAAAGCTGTATTATTTCTGTTATTTTTTATGTGTGTATTTTGTCTGCCACGCCAGTAAAAATAGCAGTCCTCAATTTTGAGCCTAACAACTTTCCTCCAAGTTTTTCAACGTCTTTGACTGAAAAATTTAGAGTGTCTCTTTCTGATTCCTCTGAAGCGATGGTTCATTCAAAAAAATCGACTGAAAATTTTTCTGTGTTTTATGGGAAATCTGAAGATGATTACCAGTCATGCCAATCCTTGAATTGCGCATTGGAAATCGGTAATCGTCTAAATGTCAATTATTTGATCTCAGGTCAAGTGACTAATTCTAATTCGACTATTTCTTTGGATATCGATGTGTTCTCTATGGAATTAAGAATTAGAATCGACAGCGTCCACATTTCAACGACCGGAGGTATTGATAGTCTCATTAGTCTTTTGGAATCTGCCGGGGAAAATATAGGGAAGTCGCTTACGAAGACACTCCAAAAGCCCCCTACACCGCGTCATGTTTCGCTGTTACCCTCAGAAATGCAGACAACAATGCTGATGGGCCCTCGTGTAACTACTGCTGCGAATTCACGAAGCATCAACCAACCTATTGTTATTCATGGTCCCGTACCGGGCGTTGGTCTTGTAGAATATCTGATAACAAACGGAAAAATAAGAGCGGCATTATTATCATCTGCCATTCCGGGCGTCGGACAATTTTATTCAAAAAAGAAATGGTCAGCCTTTTCATTTTTCACAACAGAGGTTGTTTTCTCGGCAATGGCGTATTACCATCATCAATCTTTTCAAACAGCACAAAAAAATGCAGAACAGTTTTATGCATTGTATTTGGGCGCAGAAAGACCGGAGGATATTCCCGGTTATAAAGAACAGGTATTGGATTATGTTTCTACGCTAAAACATCATAATAATTGGATGAAAAATTATTATGATGCTGGTCGTATTATTTGGCTGATAAACATCGCCCATGCATATTATGTTGGTCCGGAAACGATATATTCAGTGCAACCTAAAAGAACAGACGTACATTTTTCTTACAATCCGGTGACTCAAAAACCGTTGCTAAATCTGTCATTTTCATTAGACTAAAGGGAAAACCTATGATCCAAGCATCGGATCAAACTCATAATATTCATTTTAGAGTCGGACTTTTGATTCTAAGCATAATTCTCGTTTCATCTTTGCTATTTAATTTATCTTGCGAAGAGCCGGCGTACTCTTTTGACAATGAGGCTGATCCGGACTCTATGGGTTACTCACCTCCGGCATTATTTTTCTGGCCGGATTCCATTGCAATCTCAAAAGGACAGAAAGATACAATTGATGTGTATGCCCTCAAAATCGACAGCCTTGCGGGAGCTTATATTGGAATTGAATATCATTGGGGAAGTCTCACCATTGATACCGTTTTGTTCGGAGATTATTTTTCGTCCAATACTTCTGATTCTCTAAGTCCTTTAATTATCACCGAAGATAATCAAGGAACATTGGATATTTATGTATTTTATCTTCCGGATGAAAACACATTTGTTAGCGGTACCGGCTCAATCGCTGAAATTGTTTTCAGAGCTGATGAAAAGGGTACGTCCATCCTCCAGTTTGCAGATTCAACAGAACTGAGGAAACCAGATAATATACAAATTTTATTGAATGATATGGGTGAAGGGTTGATCCATGTGGTGGATTAAACGAGGAATATTTTCATTCATAATTTGGATTGCCTTTTTATTTGGACAAGGTGGTCCTGTTGGATGCGGAGATGTTGTCATCGATCAAATTCCATTTAATTATCAAGGTTCTACATTAGGTGCCGGAGATTCGATAGATGTAACCGAATGGGGTCAGGCAAATTCAGAAGATTTTATTTTTACTTTAAACGTAGTCGATACAATTCTAATCGACTTTTCTGTCTGTCATGCTTTTACTGATTTTGATATTCAAATGGGCGTTTTCGAGTTTAATGACACATGCGGTGTAGATACGATAGGACCTCCAACTTGCAGATATCCTACAGGTGATCAAGGTGCAGGCGCAGGATATGATTGTTATAGCGAAGATACCCAATCTTGTACGGAAAGTATGGCTTCAACAATAGGAACTTCAATTGAAGGAACCCCCGAATACAGAGGAATGATTTTTGAATACCAATTATATCCACTTGATGGAGCAGATACAACAACATATTTCATTGTTATTGACGGGTACAATACGACAGGAAATTTTCAGCTATCCATTGATTATTCTGCTCCTCCATTTATTGTTTCCAGTAATTTAGATCCAACTAATAATTGGATTGATATTACAACTAATGAAGGCGTGTATGATAATAACGAACCTTGGAATGGTGCCCCCTTTGCGATTCAGGTTGATGATTTTACTATTGAATTCCAGCAGAATGGAGGATTAGCAACAGAGGTAGCTATACAAGGAATCAGCAAACAAGATGGAAGCCCATTGGAAGGTGGTGAATCAATGATTCGTTTGGCTCTAAACGTTGGTGGCGCGGCGTCGGGAGTAGAAACAATTGAAATTAAACCAGCCAATGCAAATTCGGTATTTGATGGCGGCGGTGTAGCCATGGGTAATACATCCTCGACGGGTACAATTTTTTTAAATGAACAACTTCCTCCATTAATGAATTCCTCTCAATCCATACTAGCTACTGACAATTCCTATGCTGCTTTATCAATTTCCGAAGGAATTTTTACCAATAACGATGGCAGCGGCGCCTTGCTGGTCTCGGATTTTTCAGTTGACTTTAATGCGAATGGAGGAACAGCCAGTGGGGTAGATATACAGTTGGTCACCAAACCCGGTGGGAATTCCCTGACAGGCGGCGAGGACAGTTTGTGGATATATCTTAATGTAACCGGCAGCCCAAGCGGAGTGGAAACAATTATTATTCGTCCGGAAAATAATGATGCTATTTTTGATGCAAATGGGAATGCAATGTCTATAGCATCTACCAGCGATCAGCTGACACTTTTCCCCTTTCCGCGGATAATAGCTGATCAAACACAACTAAGCGGAGATAACGTTTATGTAAAACTGTTTATGAGTGAAGGAGTGTACGGAAATAGTTCTGCAAATACTCCGATGGAAGTTTCAGATTTGCAGGTTGTGTTTACGCAAAATGCTGGAAACGCAACAGGAACTGTATTGACATCTATAACTAAAACGAACGGAAGCGTGCTGGCAGGCGGAGAAGATTCTTTATTAGTTTATTTTACATTGTCCAATCCTCCGGCGAGTGGGACGGAATCAATTGAAATTAAATCAGTGAGTAATAATTCTATTTTCAACTCAATAGGGAACCCACTTGTTTCAATAGAAACGACAGGGCCTATACAACTGAATGATAAATGGGTGCCAACGTTTATAAATGCAGAATTATCTCTGGACTCTGCAGTGACTGTGACAATTAGTGAAGGTATTTACACGAACGCAGATGGAACCGGATCGGTTTTACCAGCTGACTTTGCTATTGATGTTGATCAAAATGGAGGAAACGCATCTTCTGCTTCGATTACCCAATTAACTCGCATGGATGAATCTGGATTAGTTGGCGGAGAGACAGATATTCTTGTACACTTTACAACAACCGATCTATCAAGCGGAGTAGAACAAATTGAAATTAGACCAGCAACAGATGCTTCGGTGTACGACCTTAATGGCAATGCGATGCAGATGGCAATGAGTTCAGGAGAAGTAACGCTAAAGGATTTTTTCCCACCGATCATTCGATCATCATCCAACCTAATTTGGGATAATCAAATTGAAGTGAAATTTTCTGAGGGATCTTACAGCACGAATTCTGGATCAGGCGGGTTGGATGATTCTGATTTTGAACTTGAGTTTTTCAATAACGGTGGGAATGCTAATGCGGTATCAATCGGTAGCGTTACTTCTGAATGGAACACAGCATTAAGCGGCGGCGAACTTATTGTTCGGCTACATCTAGATTTTGATTTCCCCCCATCCGGTGTTGAAACTATTCGAGCTTTTCCTATGAATGAAAATACCATCTTTGATGAATCCGGTAATGCGATGTTTCCCACAGAAACCACGCCGACATTTCAATTAAATGACAAATTGCCACCGTCTATTACAGAAGCCAGTCTTGATGATCAAGAAACTATTCCATTAATTTTTGCTCAAGAAATTGAATTTTCAATATCAGAGCCGCTAAAATCTTTCGATCTTCAAGTTGCAACCAAATTTACCGATAGTTTAAAGTTTTCCGTTGATACAACCATATCCGTGATGAAACTCACTCTTTTCCCCCCATTCGCCAGCTTGGATACCATTACAATAACATGGGATAATCTGAAAGATTCTGCAAATGCAATTCATGATCCTCAGGTGATATACACATATTACACACCGGCATTGGGAGATTTTGACATGGATGACGATATTGATGCCACCGATTTATCTGAGTTAGTGAGTTCCTGGTACCAAAAGGATTATGATTCTGAGCTCGGTCCTGTTACCGGAACGCTTCCGCATTACATTATTCAAACCGATGCTGAGTTTGGTTTGGACGATGGAATGGCATTTGTTCAAATGTGGTATTGGAAAAATCAACTGAATTCTCTTTCCCGCCCTCTAAGAACAACAAATGGAAAAAAAATTGAATTGAGAAAATTCAATCATAGTTTTTCCGTCATCCCACCGAAAAAAAGTTCAACGGGACAAGTCTATTTGGAATACAATCCAATGATATTGGAATTAGAACACAGTTTCGAATCATCATCGCCATCCCAAATCACATTAACTCAGCACAATAAATCAACGGGAAAATTTCTTTTTGAGTTTGCAGGGCTGGATAACATAGAGTTACCGGACATAAATTTTAAAACGTCATTTCGCCAGAAAAATGAAACAAATCCGATATTGGTTTATGCATTTTATGATCAAGATGGATCCATCATCAGCGAAGGGACAGAATCATTAGAAATTCTTTCAATTCCAAAAGAATTTGCGCTTCATCCAGTTTTCCCCAATCCATTTAATCCAATTGCCACCATTCGGTTTGATATTCCCGTAGAGATGTTGCATACCACATCTATACGCATTTACGATATCACGGGACGGATGGTGGAAACTCTGATGGATGGAGAAATAGAAACCGGATTTCATGAAATTTCCTGGGACGGTCACAACCAGTCCAGCGGTGTATATTTTGCTGAACTAATGTCAGGTGATGTGCGTAAAATTCGGAGAATGATTTTATTGAAATGATGCGATTACACTTCATTGGTTTATTCATTTTTCTAATGGTTTGGGCGTTGGCCCAATCCGGAGAGGATGGCACCACTGTGACAGAAAAAGTAACAAAAACCGAATCCGAATGGCAAAATTGTCTCACACCGGATGAATACAGAATTCTTCGTGAAAAAGAGACCGAGCAGGCCTTTACCGGGGAATTTTACAAACATAAAGAAAAGGGTACATATGTTTGTGCTGCCTGTGACGAAGAACTATTTAGTTCGGATACGAAGTACGATTCCGGGAGCGGTTGGCCGAGTTTTTATGAAGCGCTTGATAAATCTAAAATCGCCTATAAAGAAGATAACAGCATTTTAAGTAAGCGAATTGAAATCCTTTGCGCAAAATGTAATTCGCATTTGGGGCACGTGTTTGATGACGGCCCTAATCCAACAGGGAAACGGTATTGTGTAAATTCGGTTTCATTGGATTTTCAAAAAGAATAATAATGAGTAATACCAGGGAGATTGCGCTGCTTGTGAATGGTATCAGAACAACAGATGGTGCCGGTGTTCAACTCAAAAGGATTCTTGGCTCACCAGAACTAAATTATCTCGATCCGTTTCTGCTCTTCGATGAATTTCGCAATGATAATCCGGATGCGTATATCGGCGGATTTCCGCATCATCCTCACCGTGGATTCGAGACCGTAACTTACATGAAGCAGGGTCGGATGCGGCATCGTGATTCGAGTGGAAATGAAGGACTGCTCACTACCGGATCGGTGCAATGGATGACAGCCGGGCGCGGAATTATTCACAGCGAAATGCCGGAACAGGAAAACGGACTCATGTGGGGATATCAATTGTGGGTCAATTTGCCAAAGAAATTAAAGATGACCGAACCACGCTATCAGGACATTCCATCGGAAAATATTCCAGTCTATGAAAAGGATGACCTTCAAGTTCGAGTCATTTCCGGTAATTTTTCTGATGTTTCCGCCATTGCTGAGACGAACATTGAAATTCATTACCTGGACGTGAATCTTGGAAATAAATCTATGTTTGAACACAATTTGCCAAAATCTTTTCAGAGTTTTATTTATGTGTATGAGGGCGAAGCAGTTGTGGGAGATACAGTTGTAAAAAGAAACACACTTGGCGTTTTAAGTGCAGGTGAAAAAATACAGGTTTCTTCTCGAGTTGTAGAAACGTCTTTTTTACTGATTGCCGGTAAACAGCTGAATGAGCCCATTGCCCGTGGCGGCCCGTTTGTAATGAACACCAAAGAAGAAATACTCAAGGCATTTGAAGATTACAAGAATGGGATTCTCGACAAACCTGTGGCAGAGATAGACAATGGCTGAAAAAACAAAACTCTGGTATTTGGAAAATTTCAATCTTTTTTCCGAAATGGCTCAAAAATCTATGGAAGAAATGGGTCGTAAGAGTAAAATGAAAACGAACAAGAAGAAAGAAATTATTTATTTCCCGGATGAGAGAAGTGACACCATTTATATTCTAAAGGAAGGGAAAGTAAAAATTTCCCGAATCGCTGAAGATGGACGCACAACCACAATGCAGCTCATCGGTCCGGGAGAAATTTTTGGCGAAGGATCTATTCTTGGGCAGGAGAAGCATGAGAATATTGCCGAGGTGATGGAAGATGCAGTGATTTGTACAATCAGTAAAAACATGTTTCAAGAAATGATGAAAGATAATCCTGCTTTAAATATGAGTATTACAAAATTCATCGGGTTTCGACTACAGACGATTCAATCTCACGTTGAAGATCTAGTGTTCAAAAACGCTCAAGAACGAATTGAATCATTTCTCAAGCGATATGTAAAAAACTTTGGGAAACAAATGGTTGATGGCTGGATAGTAAGACCTTTTCTCAAACATCAAGAAATCGCTGATCTTACTGCTACTGCGCGACAAACAGTAAATATGGTTCTAAATGAACTTGCTGATCAAGGTACCATTAAATATACACGGCGCTTTTTACAGGTGAAGGAAACCGACTGGCTTAATTGATTTATTGTCAGAAACCTGACAATAAAATTCTATATATTTCTTTTATTTTTCAACATGATGAAATTGAACGATTCATCTCTAACAAGTATTTATTTGGTTGTACGAAATTCATGTCCACTTTGTGTAGAAATGGAAGATGATTTCAAAATCCTGAAACAGAAATATAATGACATAGATTTTCATGTTTTAAATTTGGATTTAGGTGAAAACATGTCAAAACACTTTGGGGGCATAATAACACCATCTGTATTCATTGATGATTCATTATGGCGAACGGGGAAAATAGATAAACAGTATTTCATTGAAAAACTTAATTCTTTATCCGGACTTCATTCGCGAAATAAAATAATGTAATACCGCTAATTTCGAACGATTTGAAAAATTGTCATATTCCCGATAGTTTGTAAAGTGAGTACTTACTATATTCATCCATGGCATCACAACGAATGAAGAAAGAAGACCGCATAAATCAGATACTTAACTGCACCAGTAAACTACTGGGTAAAAAATCGCTGGACGCTATTCGAACGGCTGAGATTGCCAAAGAAGCTGGGATTTCGGAAGGTGCATTATTTAAATATTTTAAGACAAAAGATGAATTATTAACCAAAATAATTGAATCCTATATTGAAAATTCACATCCTATTATTGACGAAAGCGAAATCACAACAGTTCAAGAATTTCGTGATTTTATTAACGATTATTTATCAAGTATGATAGTAATAAATGAAAAAAGAATTCCTTATCTCAGACTATTACTACAAATCAGCATGCAGGGGCATCCACTGGCAAAGCAAAAATATAAGAATGTTATGGGCGGGTTTTGGAAAATTACAGAAGACAGAATTGAATACGGGAAAAAGCATTGGGGTTTTAACCCAGATTTTAATCCATCCATTCAAATTAGATTACTTCACTTAAGCGTTCTCATGTTTCTAATCGAACAGGAAGTGTTTGAAGCAAAGAAATATGATCCCTATAAACTGGAAGAAGTTAAAGATATCGCAATCGAAAACTTCTTCATTCAACTTACTCAACAATAAACAAAGGAGGTATCTATGGATACTCTAAATAAGTTCTCTGGTTTAGGACATTGGTTAGTCAGACTGTCTCTTGCCGGAACATTTGTGTTTCATGGAATGGGGAAATTCCCTATGGCAGAAATGATGGCAAAAATGATGGGAATGCCATTACCGATGATATATATGCTGGCAATGATGGAAGTTGTAGCGGGTCTGTTAATATTATATGGCGGTATCGGACCGGAATGGGCCACACGCGTTGCCGGCCTCATTATTGCTGCCGTTATGATGGGTGCTATTGGCATGGTTCATTTACAAAACGGCTGGAGTTTTACATCAGGTTGGGGTGACGGTACAAATAATATGGGTGGTGCTGAATTCCAAACTCTCGTAGCTGCTATAGCATTATTCTTTGCGTTCAAGGGGAACAGCCTTAATGAAGCCAACTCATAAGGCGATTTTTATAGAAGTGTATCAGATAAGGTGGGGAAATATGAACGCCAGTTTCCCCATCACGATTTGAAATATATGAAAATTCATAATTTATTATTTTTACCAATTATGTTTGCTTATAGCCAATCCATTTTATTGGAACCATTTAAATCAATGGAGAGCTGGGAACCACTTAATTTTAAAAAGATCGATAAACACACGCAATATTCCATTGATAAGAGAAATCCCCACGGTTCATATTTGAAAGCAGAATCAGATAATTCTGCTTCCGGCTTGATTTGGGAAAAATCTTTTGACGTGAATGAATCGCCATTGCTACGGTGGAAGTGGAAAGTATCTAATATATATTCAAAAGGGAATGCGAAGGAAAAATCCGGTGATGATTATCCAATTCGGATTTACGTTATGTTTGAATATGATCCTGAAACGGTGGGGTTTTTGGAATCTGCACTATACGAATCGGCGAAATTACTTTATGGAGAATATCCGCCCCATAGCAGTCTGAATTATATTTGGTCAAATAAAAACCATGCAGAAGAAATCATTCCCAATTCTTATACGGAAAAAGCGCAAATGATACTGATGCAAAAAGGAAAAACGAATGTAGGAAAATGGATGGTTGAAGATGTAAATATTTTAGAAGATTATCGAAAAGCGTTTGGTGAAGAGCCACCTAAAAAAGCCAGTCTTGCCATTATGAGTGATTCTGATAATACGGGCGAATCCACAACGGCTTGGATAGATTTTATTGAATTAAAAGGGAAAAGGGAGTAGCCACAAAGACACGAAGGCTCCAAGAATTAAAAAATTATTTACCTTTGCGTCTTCGAGCCTTCGTGGCAAAATGGAAACGAAATATGATTAAAAAGATATTACTATTATTAGCCATCGCTACCATTGTGGTTCTTTACTTTGTTTACGATTTAGGACAGTATCTAAATTTTGAATATTTAAAATTACAGCAGTCCACCTTAAATAATTATTATTTAGCGAATAAAATAAAAACCATTTCTATTTATTCCGGGGTTTACATCATTATGGCCATGCTATCTTTACCAGGTGCAACCATAATGACAATAGCTGGTGGAGCCATCTTTGGATTAATTCCAGGAGTCATTCTTGTGTCTGTTTCCAGCACTATCGGCGCAACGATGGCAATGATGAATTGTCGATATTTATTTCGTAACGCATTTCAGGAAAAATTAAAGCCCATCATGAAAAAGGTAAATCATGGTGTGGAAAAGGATGGCGCTGTATTTTTATTTATGTCTCGATTGAGTCCGGTTTTCCCATTTTTTCTGGTGAATGCCGCATTTGCCAAAACCTATATCGGTGCCGTGACTTACGCATTCGTGAGTCAAGTCGGGATGCTGCCGGGGACCGCGGTCTTTGTGAATGCAGGGACGCAAATCAGCAAATTAGAATCAGCCGGCGATATTTTATCATTGAATATGATTTTGGCTTTTGCACTTTTGGGGGTATTCCCACTTATTTCAAAAAAGATTGTGGAACATTTAAAAAGAAGGAAAAATATGATAAAATCCAAAAAGCCAAAAAATTACGATTATAATATGGTGGTCATTGGCGGTGGCTCTGGCGGATTGGTTTCCGCCTATATTGCATCTGCTGTGAAGGCAAAAGTTGCCTTAATCGAAAAGCATAAAATGGGTGGCGATTGTCTAAATACGGGGTGCGTTCCCAGTAAAGCCATAATACGATCAGCAAAAATGCTTCATTATGCAGAGCGAGCCAAAGATTGGGGGTTTGATTCAGCGGAAATAAAATATGACTTTTCCAAAGTCATGGATCGAGTTCACAGTGTAATTAAAAAAATTGAGCCCCATGATTCTGTGGAACGCTATTCGGATTTGGGTGTGAATGTTTACGAAGGAGAAGCAAAAATAATTGACCCTTATCGTGTGGAAGTGAATGGTGAAATTTTGACTACGAAAAATATTGTCGTTGCTACAGGTGCTCGACCCTTGGTTCCGCCCATTCTGGGCATTGAAGATGTTCAACCACTTACCAGCGATACACTGTGGAACATCCGGGAATTGCCCAAACGATTGGTCGTTGTTGGCGGTGGCCCTATCGGTTGTGAGCTGGCGCAGACTTTTGCCCGATTTGGTTCACAAGTAACCATTCTCGAAGGAATGAACCGTTTGCTTTTGAAAGAAGATAAAGAAGTGAGCGATGCAGTTCGTGCCAAATTTGAAGCGGAAGGCATTACGGTCCGAACGGGACATATGGTGGAAGGATTCAAAAATGAACATGGGTCAAAAGTAGTAACCTGTAACTGCAAGCCGGATAAACTCAATATTGAGTGCGATGAAATTATTATGGCATTTGGACGGAAAGCGAATGTAACCGGTTTTGGATTAGAAGAATTGGGCGTGGAAATCCGAAAAAATGGCACCATCGAAGCGGATGATTTCTTGCGAACAAATTATCCGAATATTTATGCGGTGGGCGATGTAACAGGTCCCCATCAATTTACGCATTTTGCTGCTCATCAAGCATGGTATGCTGCGGTGAATAGTCTATTCAGTCCACTCAAAAAATTCAAAACAGATTACAGAGTCATTCCATGGACAACATTTACTGATCCGGAAGTGGCTCGCGTGGGTATCAACGAGCAGGAAGCCCTTGAAGAAGGAATTGATTTTGAAGTTACTCGGTATGGATTAGACGATTTGGACAGAGCCATTGCTGATGGAGAGGACAGTGGATTCGTCAAAGTCATTACGCCAAAAGGTAAAGATACAATTTTGGGTGCCACAATTGTAGGTTCACACGCCGGAGACCTTTTGACGGAATTTGTCCTTGCCATGAAACATGGATTAGGATTGAATAAAATTCTGGGCACTATTCATGCTTACCCGACTATGGGTGAAGCCAATAAATATCTTGCAGGAAATTGGAAAAAAGCCCACGCACCGGAAGGATTGCTGAATTGGGTAGAAAAATTTCATACGTGGAGAAGGTAGAAAAATATAAATAGCAAGATAACAGGATTAAGGAAAAAGTATTATTTTCCAACTTGCCAATCCAATCATTCTGTTAAATTGAAGGAATAAGAAATGAGTGTTAGAAATAAATTTGTATTCGTTGCCATTTTGCTATTAGGTGTAATTGGCATTATTTATCAATTTTGGCAACCCATTATATGGGGTTTAATTGTAGTTGTCCCAATCACTTTTCTTGGTATTTTAGATATGATGCAAACGCATCAAGCGATTAGAAGAAATTTCCCAGTGATTGGTCATGGGCGTTATTTATTGGAAAAAATCCGTCCTGAAATTATGCAGTATTTTGTGGAGACTGATACGGAAGGCAGACCCATTAATCGAATTTATCGATCTTTGGTTTATCGTCGAGCCAAAAAAGTCAATGACACGGTTCCATTTGGCACACAGATGGATGTTTATAGCGAAGGATATGAATGGATGGATTTTTCCATGTATGCGAAAAATCCAAAGGAAGTGGATGCTCATCCGCGAGTGATGGTTGGTGGTCCTGCTTGCAAAAATCCATATCCTGCCAGTTTGATGAATATTTCGGCCATGAGTTACGGGGCGTTGAGCAAGACCGCAATCATGGCATTGAATAAGGGTGCAAAAATAGATGATTTTGCTCACAATACAGGCGAAGGTGGAATCAGTCCTTATCATAAGAAATTTGGTGGCGATTTAATTTGGCAAATCGGAACCGGTTATTTTGGATCTCGAACGCCGGAAGGTGAATTCTGCCCAATTACATTTAAAGAAAATGCAAGTCTTGACCAAGTGAAAATGATCGAAATCAAATTATCTCAAGGTGCAAAACCTGGTCATGGCGGTATTTTACCAGCCATAAAAAATACAGCAGAAATTGCGAATATTCGCCACGTTGAACCCTATAAAGATGTTCACTCGCCACCAGGACATTCGGCCTTTAGTGATGCGGAAGGCTTAATGCATTTCATTCAAAAGTTAAGAGAATTATCTGGTGGAAAGCCGATAGGTTTTAAATTGTGTGTAGGAAGAAAAGAAGAATTTAGTGGATTATGTAAAGCCATGTTATCAACTGGAATAATGCCGGATTTTATTACCGTTGATGGCGGTGAAGGGGGAACGGGAGCTGCGCCGGTTGAATTTTCTAACTCTTTGGGAATGCCGTTGCGAGATGCTTTGGCATTTGTCCATGATACCTTGGTGGGATTTGAATTAAGAGATGAAATGAGACTGATTGCATCGGGGAAAATTATTTCCGGATTTCATATTGCAAAAACGATTGCATTGGGTGCGGATATGATTAATAGTGCCCGGGGAATGATGATGGCGTTGGGTTGTATCCAAGCTTTGGAATGCAACCGCAATACCTGTCCTGTGGGTGTGGCGACTCAAGATAAATCCTTAACGAAAGGTTTGGATGTTGAGGATAAATCAAAACGTGTTGCCAATTTTCACCATGAAACACTTCATAGTTTTGCAGAACTCATGGCCGCATCCGGATTGAAATCTTCAAAAGAATTAAACCGAAGTCATATTTTTAGACGGATCAGCATGGCTAAGGTTATGACCTATGAAGAAATTTATCCGTATACACAAACCGAGTCATTAATAGCATGACTCATGAATGAATTGATTATTCGGCTTAGTATATTTTTAATTATGCTGACATCAATGTGTATTTGGGAAGTGCTAAAGCCAAAACGAGATCTTCGATTTAACAGAAAAAAACGCTGGCCTACGAACTTTGTTTTAATGACGATAAACAGTCTATTTATTGTTGTGCTTGTTCCATTTTCAACTGCGAGTGTTGCCCTTTTTGTAAACCAAAATCATTGGGGATTATTTAACATGGTTTCATTGTCTTATGAGTGGGCGTTAATTTTTTCAATTATCATCTTAGATTTCATTATTTATAGTCAACATCTTATTTTTCATAATGTCCCATTCCTATGGCGATTACATCAAATCCACCATATTGATCAAGATATGGATGTGACAACCGGCGCACGATTTCATCCCATTGAAATATTGATATCTTTTCTATTAAAATGTGTTTTCGTCGTTTTACTTGGGGTTTCTGCGATGGCTATTTTAATTTTTGAGATAATTTTAAATGGATTGGCCATGTTCAATCATAGCAATATTCAAATGCCGAAATCGATTGATAAAGTGCTTCGAATTTTGGTGGTTACGCCGGATATGCATCGCGTGCATCATTCTGTAATTTCGGAAGAACTCAACACAAATTATGGATTCAATCTGTCGGTGTGGGATCGCATCTTTGGCACCTATTTGGCTCAACCGAGTCAAGGACATCAAAACATGACAATCGGATTGAGAAAATTTCAAAATTCACAAAACACTGATTTATCTACACTTTTAATAATCCCATTTATTAAGATAAAATTATGATCATTCCTATTCTAAATAGTAAAAAGGCATGCGTTTAAAACAAGGAGAAGAAGTCCCAAAATTTTTCACCAAAGACATTTTCGGAATTGAGCATTCCACAGAGAAATATATATATCAAAAATGGATGCTATCTTTTTTTCGATATGCATCTTGTCCCGCATGCAATTTACGGATTCATAAATTGGGTCAAGTTTATGATAAATTACAAGAGCAAGGATTTCTAATTTTAGCCGTGTTTGAATCTCCGAAAGAAAGCATTTTGGACTATGTTGCAAAAGATGAATTGCCCTTTCCCATTATTCCTGATCCGGACAGAAAATTGTATCAGCAATTTGGGGTAGAATCATCTTGGTTGGGGTATTTGAAAGGAATACCAACTGCAATGATAGGAATGCTGAAAGGGTTTTTACCGGCAAAAATGGAAGGAGATTTGGCCATGATTCCCGCCGATTTCCTTATAGATGAAAAAGGGGTTATTCAAACCGCCTATTATGGGATAAATATTGGGGATCATCTAAGTATTGAACAAATTTGGACATTTTTGAATTATAAATAAACATTAAATTCTAGATACAAATTATGACCGAATTTAAGAAAATGATTAGCGAACTTCATGGTGGGTCGCATATACTTCATGAGCCGCTTTTGAATAAAGGGACTGCCTTTACCCAAAAAGAAAGAGACACTTTTGGGTTACACGGTTTATTGCCACCTCGAGTCACGACCATCGAAGAACAGAAAAACCGTATTCTGATGAATTTTAATTCCAAATCAAATGACATTGAAAAATATCTTTATTTGATGGGGTTGCATGATAGAAATGAAACATTATTTTATAGGATTGTCATTGATGAAATTGAAACAATGATGCCAGTTATTTATACGCCGACGGTAGGGGAGGCTTGTCAAAAATTCGGATATTTATTTCGCCGACCAAGAGGATTATATATTTCTTATCGAGATCACAACAACATTAAAAACGTCTTACTAAATTGGCAGAATAAGGAAGTGGATGTTATTGTTGTTACTGATGGCGAACGAATTCTGGGTTTGGGAGATCAAGGGGCGAATGGTATGGGGATTCCTATTGGAAAACTGTCTCTTTATACAGCGTGCGCTGGGATTGATCCATCGAAGACTTTACCGATTATGTTAGATGTGGGAACGAATAATTCAGATTTATTAAATGATCCTAATTATTTGGGTGTAAAACAAAACCGAATTTGTGGGAGAAAATATGATGATTTCCTAGATGAATTTATGGATGCAGTTAAAACTGTTTTTCCGGATACTTTAATACAATTTGAAGATTTTGCGAATAGGAACGCTTCGAGACTTTTATGTAAATATCAGAATAATTTTCGCATGATGAATGATGATATTCAAGGCACAGCTGCGATTGGTGTTGCAGGGCTTTTGGGAAGTGAAAAATTAACCGGTCGAAAATTAAAAGACGAAAAATTACTATTTTACGGAGCAGGATCCGCTGGAATTGGAATCGGTGAATTATATTCCAAAGCACTTTCTAAGAATGGTATTCCAATCGAACAAGCAAGAGAGCGATGCTGGTTTATTGATAGCCGCGGATTGGTTGTAAACGGACGGGAAAACGTTTCTGAAGATAAAAAACCATTTGCTCATCCTTTTGAACATCTTTCTGACCTAACAGAAATAATTCGCGCTGTAAAACCAACGGCATTAATCGGTGTTTCGGGTCAAGCGCAGGCCTTTACAAAAAATGCGATTCGTACATTGGCGGATATTCATGATAATCCCGTAATTTTTGCACTTTCAAACCCAACTTCGAAATCAGAATGCACGGCTGAGCAAGCTTATCAATGGACAAATGGAAAGTGCGTATTTGCGAGCGGGAGTCCCTTTGATCCTGTGGAAATCAATGGAGAAACACATGTCCCCGGGCAAGGAAATAATGCTTATGTTTTCCCCGGTGTGGGCTTGGGTGTAGTCGCCTCAAAAGCAGATAGAGTCACAGATGAAATGTTTCTGATAGCATCGGAAATTATTTCGAAATCTTTATCTCCAAACGATTTGGATCATGGAAGAGTTTTTCCGCCCTTAACTCAAATCCGTGATTTATCTTTAGAAATAGCAACTACCATTGCCGAATTTGAAACGGATGAAAATAAAATAGATTTTATTCGAGAAATGATGTATAAAGCAGAGTATCAGGATTATATTTAGATGAATAATTATTTAGTAGCATTTTTGATAGTACCACTGGTATTTATATCTTGTACAATAAATAATGAAATTCAAATAGCTACATTCGCAGTTGGTGGGATGGATATCCGTGGTGGGATACTATGAATGGGATGACCGATCAATATCGGCAAAGCCCTGGATGGGCTGATAGGAATACAGAAACATTCATTTAATCAGAAGACTAGAACTTTCACTGTGAATTACTACGCTTCTAAATTGTCACAATCTGACATTGTAAAGTCTGTAGAAAAGGCAGGGGATTTTAATGTTTTGAATTGGACCAATCTAGAAAAGGAATGACTAATGTTTGATAGTATAATTATTGGAGGAGGAATTGGCGGATCCGCTTCTGCACTTCGTGCCGCCCAGAATGGGATGAAAACTCTTTGGGTTTTAGGATCAAAAAAATCTAGAAAACGCAGCCGGTCACAATGGGTGATGAACTTGGATAATATTGTAGGATTTCATGAAGATATCATCAAAACCCAAGTCATTAAAACATTGAAAAAGAACAAGCAGGATGAAGCGATTACACTTCTTGAAAATGAGCATTATCATATCAATAATCGTATGCTGATTCAGAATACCGTTCAACGGATTGAAAGGGGATTCCCTAATGTGACAATAATGGAGGGCGAAGTTTCCCAATTGGAAAAAACTGAAATAGGTTTTTCTATCCAATTAGACGATAAATTATCTGAGGGGAAGGCTGTTATTTTATCCACGGGTGTTATGGATGAACAACCTCATATTTTGAAACAAAATAAAAAAGGTGACTGGGAAGAAACCCCGAAGTGGCTATACCCATTTGCGAATAGGGAACAGGCGCTATACTGTATTCGATGTGAAGGCCATTTAACGACCGAGGAATCTGTTGCAGTGATTGGTCATTCAAATATGGCGGCAGAATTGGCTATGATGCTTTATGAACGATATGGAAATAAAGTACATATTTTAGCAAATGGGGAAACATCTACTATTTCTGATGATCGAATGAAAATTCTCAAGAAATATAACATAGATATTATTTCAGGTCCAATTACCGGCTTAGTCAGTGAAGGTGCAAAGCAACTACACGGTTTTGAATTTGAATCTCTTGAAAATATAGTTGTGAAATTTGCTTTAGTATCTTTGGGGCTCCATCGTGTATATAATGATCTCGCACGGCAAGTTGGAGCCCGATTAATGGATGAGGATCAACCAGAAGAAAAACGTCATGTATGGATCAATCATAAGGGAGAGACATCTGTACATGGATTATTTGCTGTGGGTGATATGACAAAGCGGGAAGATGAACCGATCATGAAACAAGTTTATACTGCGCAAGAATATGCTGTGAGAGCTGTAGATACGGTTGATTCTAGAAGACGGAAAGCGTTGAGGGCATCCTTCGTTTCTTATTAAAAGTCTTCTTCCTGACAACCGTTTGTTTGAAATCCTCGTAATTTTTCGTAAGAAATTATGAAAGGAATTCATTATGAAAAATACACTAATACTTCTATTAGGATTAACAACAGCATTATTAATGGCAGATGAAAAAGATGTTTTCTCGAAGATTAGACTAGAAGAAGCTTTCATCGAAGGGAAATCTCAAGGGAAGGCGGTCATAGTAAAATTTCATGCAGACTGGTGCCATAATTGCAGGAAAATGGATCGTGAAACGTTTGCAAATAGTTCAATTAAAATGGCTTTGGAAAATTATATTGCCTTAAAGGTAGATATAGAGACAAAAGAAGGTCTTGCTTTGGCTCATGCTTATGGCGTGAAAGCGCTCCCAACGATTTTGGTATTTAATGAGAATGGAAAGATTACATATCAGCAAGCAGGATTTCAAACAGCCAAACAATTTAGAAAGGTGCTCAACACTATAGATGAATGATGTGCCGCTAATCACTGTTGATCAAATGCGGGAAGTGGACCGACTGATGGCGGGTCACTACAACATCTCTTTAACACAAATGATGGAGAATGCAGGAAATGCACTTTCGCAATTGAGTCAGGATTATCTCAGAAACTCAACAATCCTTCATCCTAAAATTACCCTATTGTGCGGAGCGGGGAATAATGGTGGTGGTGGAATGGTGGCTGCTCGTCATTTAGCCAATCGTGGCGTTGATGTAACAATCTTACTTTTTTCTGATAAATCAAAACTGAAAGCGATTCCAAAAAAACAATGGAATATTTTGAATGAATTGCCGGTAAAACAAATGATTAAACCATCATCTTTAAAATTGGAAGAAGCATTTTCTAATTCGGATATTATTGTTGATGCAATGATTGGATATGGAATAAGTGGACCATTACGGGGGTCAATACAAAATGCTGTTAGTATTCTGAGTAATTACTCATCCAAAATTATCATTTCATTGGATGCACCAACAGGATTTCGATTTAATGAAAAAAATGAACCATCATTTGTTGTTCATGCAACTGCAACTCTGACACTGGCGTTACCAAAGAAAGGTATGAATGACTCTAAAAATAGAGAAATATTAGGAGATTTGTATCTCGGTGATATTTCTGTCCCACCAATGCTATATGAGAAAATGGGTATTCCCTACTCCGACCCGTTTAAGAGTAGCAATTATATTCGAATTCCTTGATTTCGCTTATTCAAAATTGTCTGTTCTTAAAAATATTGATTTATTTAAGTCGTTCCATGATATTTGTAACACATCATTTCCAAGAATGACCACTCCGGATTTAATCAGATAATCAAAACGAAATATATTTAAAGTGTCTTGAGCCAACTCCCAGCGAAGTTGGTATTGCCAGCATTGGGTTTCTGTGCAACCTTTTTCAATGAGGGAATTTTCATCCTGAATATCCCAAGTGAGAGGATAATAATCTAAATTGTTCTCTAAAGAATTTTGGGCTTGCAAAATCCAAAACCCAATAATAGAAGGATTAAGGTTTTCCTCAAAGGTCGGTTCACAAGCTGTGACTAGTAAAAAGGATATGAAGATATATTTCTTTTTCATTTTGATTCCGAAGTCTAAAGATTTCCACTTCTATTGATAGAAATGGAAATTCTAGGTACAGGTTCGGTCCCATCAGGGAAATTCCTACTTGAAGACCAACGGTAAACGGGCCAAGAAAAGCGCAAGTGCAACCAATTCCATTTATGGTGGTTAGGGGTAATATCTAAGCCGGCGTTTAACGCGCTTAGCCAACGAGACTGTCGTTCGGTTTCCCACGGAGAAAGAGGCGCTAGTAGTTTTTGATATAGAAATGTTGAAAAAGGTGATAGTAATAAAAATTGTGATAAAAGAATGGAAGTTGATCCATGTGCGCTTAGGGCATCATCCGTGAAAACATCAATTTGTTTCTTCTGGTTTTTCGAAAAGGAAACCGAAACGGAAACATCAGGGAAAAGTGTCGGGTAAACATAGAACCATGGGGTTTGAAATCTATTTGTCCAACCCCCCAATGCGATTGGGACCGCACCACTTGCGAAGGCAAAATCTTGGTTAGAAAAATCAGGCATTTTTGGAAGAGTGATTTCTCCAAAAACATACCCCCACTTTCCCGGTAGCAGGTGCCGGATTCCAAGCCTTAATCCTAATTGTTGGACACGGCTACTGGTTTTTGCAAATGATAAAGATTCTTCCAATAATATCCAGCTTCCTTCGGCTTGAATATACCCCACATTTTTTTGCCCGATATAATGGGATAGTTGCACATAAATGTTTAAAGCAGTTCCGTACCGGACCTTTAAGCCATCATCATCGGTATGAGTGGCATTTAATCCTGTTACCCATTTGAAGACTTGGCGATTATCGAAAAGAGATGGCCATTGAGTGTCCCATTGTGTTGAAGATGTTCCGCCGCCATGATCTATGGCACCCACTAAAGAACAGCATACTTGTCCATTTAATGATTGGATTAAAACAAAACTGATTATTGTAATACCAATGATTTTTGTCATGAATGAATTTCTGTTTCAGGATAAAAAGCCGCCTGAGAAAACCAATATGATATGAATGACTTTGCTGGAACGAGGTCATTCATATTTCCGTTGATCAAGCGACCAAGAATATTCCATTGGTTGCCATTCGCATCGGCAAGCAAAATGGTACCGGTTCCAATGTCCCAGGTTTCGATTGAAAGATTCAACTCGGTCTTGAATGCAACACCAATTTTTTCATCGGCAGAAAGAATGACAGCAAACTGAACCCCGTCGATAGTTTCATTTATAATTGTAGGCTGGATAAAGTTTTGAATGGGGTAGGATTTTTTAGTTGTGTTGGAAATAATTGACAAGACTCGCGTTTTTGCTGGTAGTCTATTATCTACTACAGATACAGGAAAATAAATATAATCACCACAGCTAGCAGAATTACAAGTTTTGTAGCTACCATAGGGATAAGAATTGTAATCCCGGGAATAACCGGTCGCAGAATTCAATATTTTCGTTTCCGGGAATAATTTTTTCCACGTAGCCCATGTTGTTTCTATCATGGAATTGAGTGTCAGTTCGTCGCCTTGTCGAGATCCCTCAGCTGATTGAAGCAGCATTTGCGGCCAATGGCTTTCTGAATTCCGGTCGTACATAATCAAATTGCTGTTATACAACAACCCGGATACGCCGAATTCACTATCTGTGTTAATATGCAATGCACTTCCCGTGAGAGGGCAGTATGAAATGCTATATCCATTTTCATTGACTATTTCATGCCAGTCTAAAATTGAATGGGGGTATGCGATATAATCATTACCGTCCCAGATTCCAACAACTAGATCGTTATCATCAAGAAAGGAAAGATTATTGTCACCGATAATTGATTTACCGGGATGCTCTAAACTAGGGATACAGTCTTTTCCTGAAAAGCACCCTTGTCTTAGATAATTTGTGTCAATCGTCCAATCACCGGATAGCGGATTAGGTGAATTCTCGTCTTTGCAGCCTCCAAGGTACAAGACTAAAAATATTGCTGTTAAAATTTTCATATAGTTTTCCTTTATTTTAATAGAATCATTTTATGGGTTTGATTGTGGAATGGTGTTATCAATTTCAGAAGATAAACGCCTGATGGAACCACACTTGCATCCCAGGAAAAAAAGTATGATCCTTCTGAATAATGTTCATTCGTTATTTTTTGGACTTCTTTCCCGGTGATATCAAATACAATCGTTTCGAGGTATAATTCTTTACCTAACAAAACTGTCCAGGATATTTTTGCATTAAACGGGTTTGGATAAGGTGGCGTGACTTTAAAACTTACCGGTACGATTTCATCATTCACATTTACTGATGGCATTTCTGCCAGAAATGATTCAATAACAGAAACAGTCTCCGATTCATTAAACCCATAACTATTATATCTAACAATCATATTGTGATCTAGAATAACGGATTGCGGTACAGTTCCCAAACCAAACCATGACCAGACCTGGGTGGAGTCGTCATCTAGTATATTGTATTCTGCTCCCAATTCAGCCCAATCTAAACAGCTGTAAGGATTGTCCCATTGCCTACCAAAGGACAGGACTACCAAACCTTGATCTTTATATTGATTATATATCTGGGTAGCGTAAGGAATTTCAGCAAGACAGGTAGAACACCAAGACGCAAAGAAATTCAGCCAAATAACGTGGTAATCTTCACCATTTGCAGCACCGTTGTATAAATCCAAGGAAATCAAACCGGAATCATTTGCGCAAATAGTCAAATCTGAAGCCAGATGTTCAGGAGTTAGTTGATTGCCAACTTCATAAGATTGTCCCTTTAGGAAAATTGATAACATAACGATACTCATTAGAAAGCGGATTGGGATATTTTTGTTCATTTCAAAAGAATCATTTTTTGGATTTGTATATTTTCCCCCGAACGAAGTCTAGCGATATACACGCCTGATGGAAGTGCTTCTCCATTCTGGTTTAATGCGTCCCATCTGAAATTGAAACTGCCGTCTTTTAGATATTCATTTTCAGCAAGTGTTGCCACCACACTACCAAGGAGGTCAACAATATCGAGCCTGATAAAACTCGCAGTCTCCAATTGAAATTGGAGTGTAGTGGCAGAATTGAATGGATTTGGGTAGTTTGGATGTAACTGAAACTTTTTTGACAGTGTTTCCTCATCAGTTGTGACTTCCGGCGATAATAATTGTTCTATGATATTAATCATGGTACCCGGATCATATTCTGTCTTTGTCATTCTTAATATCCCATTTTGATCTATGATAAAATCACGTGGGAAAGGTGATTGCCCTCCTGGGATATTGTAGGCACTGTAAACCCCGGCAACATCGCGCAGAACCGGAAAAGTGATTCCCTGATCTGCGATAAAATTTTCAATCGTTTGAAGTGGTTCATTTGAGATACCTACTACTTGCAGACCTTGATTTTTATATTCCTGCCAAATTGAAACTTCGATGTCCGAAAACTCCGGAGCGCAAACTGGTCACCAAGCAGAAAAAAAGGCAATGACCGCCGGATTTTCACCAAGGTCTGAGAGTTCCATCATTCCCACGCCGTTAACTATTGGAAGATTAAAATTCGGCGCCGGATCTCCCACCATCGGTCCACTTGGATGATTCCCGATTATGCGTATTTTTTCATTATTTTCATCGGAATCATTTGAGCTTATGGTTATATAACCTGTCCAACTATTTCCTATATTTGGTGTATAAGTAATGGGAAGGGTTAATGATGCATTAGGAAGGATTTCTGCAGAATTAAATGGGATTGAAATGTCAACGTTATCGCTGCTTATTCCTGTAATATTTAAGGTCGCCCTTCCACTGTTTGTAAGCTGAACGGATATAGTTTCATTCTCTCCAAAGGGTACTCTGGGAAATTCAATTTTTCGATTCGATATATCAAGATCTGGTCCTTCAACATTTCCATATCGCATGGTTTGGAATTCAATCCATTCAGCAGAAAAAATATCATTTCCAACCATATCAATTGCCATCGATCTTCCACCGGTATTTTTAATTCCTTTCAAAATTAATTCCCCTTCGGTGAATCCTAGGATTTCAACATCATCCCAATCTGACACGGCTACAAGTGAATCATTCGCCGCCACTCGTGAAGCATAACCGCTGGTATTATAGTTAGACAAAAATAAGGGAGTTGCCGGGTTCGAAATGTTAAACATATCCACACCGGATGCACCCACAGCGGCGAAAAGGCGATTCTCAGAAATGGTCAAATCCTTAACGCTTCCACTGGCAGATATCATGTTAACCGGGATCGGGTTAGAAGGATTTGATATATCAACGCTACGTATTCCGGTTGCTCCGTCAGCAATAAATAGGATATTGCCAAACGGTTGTGTTGCCCAAGCGTTTGAACTAGCAATGGTTGAGATATAATTCAAAACGGTACTACTTTGTTCATCGCTGTTGATTGTAAATACATCAACTCCCGCCTGATGTCCGGCTGCAAATAAATAATTTACTGTACCAATTGAATGAGTAGATGTATGCTCATAGCGCACCGGCATTGATTCTGATTCTCTTTCAAAGTTTTCTACCAGCTGAGGGTTAGATATTTGAGAAATATCTAAAACATGAATTCCACAATCGCGTCCTGCGCCAAAAGTATAATTTCCAAAAACCGACCAGGAGTACAACCGACCCCAGTCACAGTTGTTGGCTGTATATTCTCCAACGACCTGCGGGTTTGAGCGATCTGAAATATCAACAATGTTTAATCCACCAAGTCCTCCCGGGATAAAAGCATAATCTTCGTAAATATAAACATCCAAAAGTTCAACATTATTTATTCCATCTTCCGAAAGAAGGCTAAGATTTTTCCCGCTTATTGCCGTAAAAAATATCCCTATAAAAATTATTAAAGTCGGTATTATTCTTTTTCGGATTATTAAAGATTCATTGAATTGTAATTTCATTTTTTTCATTGGTTCATCCATTTTTTCTCTATTTCCTTTATTCAAATTATCAAATTAAAATAATTTTTCCTGTCACCTGGAAGACTTTCCTGCATTTTAGAAATTGATTATTTTCTGACAACTTTTTTGATTAATTGATGTCAAACTTGGAAACTATTATCACCTTACATGTTTAAAGGATCGCAAGAGTATTTATGAAAGCACATACAACAAGACCATTATTCATCATTTTGACAATTTTCATATCCACAGGATTTGCTGAGGATAGAATATTGCCATCCTTGACGATTTCACACGCATCAAGCACGATCATTATAGATGGTGATCTTTCGGAGCCGGCTTGGCTGTCGGCTGCCGCAACGAACCACTTTTTGGAATTTGAGCCCGGTGACAATATCATTCCATCGGTAGAAACAGAAGTTCGAATGACATATGATGAAGTTAATTTATACGTAGCCTTCCTCGCTTACGACAACCCGGAAAATGTACGCGCTTCATACCAGAACAGGGATGAGGTTTGGAGTGACGATTTTGTTGCGGTGATACTTGACCCTTTTGGTGAATCCAGCACAGGAATTATGATTGGCTCAAATCCGTTCGGGATTCAAATGGATCTAAAAAGGTCAGGGCAAAATGATGATCCGGGGTTTGATATTGTTTATGAATCTCAGGGAAAGATTACTGACAAAGGATTTCAGGTGGAAATGGCGATTCCCTTCTCAAGTCTATCATTTCCAAAAAAAGAAATGCAGGAATGGAGGATTGGGTTTTACAGGAGTGTACCACGTGAGAAAAAAAATCAAATTCTATGGGGTGGATTAGACAGAAATGATCCGTGTTTTTTATGCCAGCTCGGTTTTTTGAAGGGGATTAAGGGCATTCAAATAAAACAAATTTTAGAATTGTTACCCGCCATGGTCGGGTCTCAATCATCTTCTCTGGATGATCAAGATCAACTTCAATCCGGTTCCTTTGAAGGTGAACCATCTCTAGGATTTCGATATTCTTTCAGTTCAGATTTATCTGCAGAATTTACTTTAAACCCGGATTTCAGTCAGGTGGAAGCGGATGCAGAACAGATAGATGTGAATACAACGTATGCGCTTTATTTTCCTGAGAAACGTCCCTTTTTCAACGAAGGGGCTGAATTATTCAAGACGTATGTTAATGCGGTTTACACGCGATCAATTAACAACCCCGTGGTCGCCGGTAGATTGATTACAACGATCGGGAAAACTACATTCGCTTTTCTTTCTGCTATTGATGAGGATTCACCCTTTACAATTCCTGCAGAAGAACAAAGTTATTCAGCTATTGGCGGCAAAAGTCTATCCAATATATTTCGAGCAAAACATTCATTGGGTAAAACGGGTTTTTATGGAATTATGTTAACCGATCGGCGAATGGAACATGGTGGTTCCGGAAGTGTAGCGGGGATTGATTTTCGATACAGATTTAACAAAATTTATTCTTTAGAAATGCAAGGTCTTTTAAGTAGTACAGAAGAACCGAATGATTCGCTAATGCAATCTATTGATTTGTTTGGGGACGGAAACACTATTGAATTTGATGGTGAAATGTTCAATGGGAATGCAGTAGAAATTGAAATCTCCCGCTCAACAAAACTGTGGCACTTGGAAGGTTCATATGAGCATAAAACACCAACTTTTAGAGCAGAAAATGGATTTATTACCCAAAATAATTATAAAGAATTTAAATTGGTAAGTAGGTTTCAGTTTTGGCCAAATGGTGACATAATATCTGAGTATAGTATTGGAACGCGTGGCAGCTTGATTCAAAATTTTTCTGATGAAGTGAAGCAAAAGGAAATCAGCATTTGGACAAATGTCACATTACCCCTGCAAACACAAATCCAAATTGATTTTGATTATTCCTTGTTTGAGCGGTTTAAGTCTACCAATATGACAGATTTATGGGATGTGGATGTAAATATCAATTCTCAGTTTAGTGAAAAAATGATGATGGGGCTAGGTGCCGGCATTAGCGAAAGTATGGTTCGTTATCTCGATCCCCCTATTAGAGGAACCGGTCAATTTTTCTATATTTGGAGTCAAATTAAATTCACCAAAAAATTGGTAGTTCAGCCTATGGTTAGTTATACAGAAATGAAATCTATTGATAGAGATTCGACCTATTATTCAGGATATCAAAGTAGAATAAGAGTCAATTATCAGTTCAATCGCGCATTCTCTTTCCGGATTTTCACCCAGTACAGTGATTTTAGTGAAGTTCTTCAGATTCAGCCACTGCTTAGCTACCAGCCAAGTCCATTCACTATTTTTTATCTCGGTTCCGATCACGGATTTGATGTCACCGGTAATTTTGAACAAACCAATGAAAGTTCTCGGCAGATTTTTATGAAATTACAGTACCTGTTTGATGTGTAAATTATTGACATGAAACCGGAATATGTACTCTTTCATTATGACGAAATAGGGCTGAAAGGTGGCAATCGTTCCTATTTTGAAAAAAAGTTAAAACAAAATATTAAGGCTGTCGTTCCTTCCGGCACATTCAGTTCAATTAAAACGATTCAGGGCAGATTAGTTGGAAAATTATCTACAGATGCTCAGAACGATTTTTACAAATTTTCTTCCGCTATTCAAAAAGTTTTTGGCTTAGCGTATTTCGCACCAGCTGTGCGATGCACCCAAAATGAGGAAGTCATATCAGAGACGGCTGTTTTATTATTAAGTGAATTATCCTTTTCTACGTTTCGTATAACTGCCCGTCGGTCCGGTCCGGATGCGTTATTATCTACCCAAAAACTAAATGAATTTGCAGGAGCGCTTGTTGTTGAGAAATTAGGGAAAAAGGTTAAACTGAACCATCCTGATGCAACGTGTTATATTGATTTATTTCATAAAAATGCTTTTCTGTACGCGGATAGAATTTCAGGGCCAGGCGGTCTTCCGGTTGGTGTCAGCGGAAAAGTAATGTGCATGATATCCGGTGGAATTGATTCTCCTTTGGCAGCGTATTATACCATGAAGCGAGGCGGTAAGATATCGTTGGTTCATTTTCATTCGATGCCTTATACAAATTCTGCATCTATCGATAAAGTAAAAGAAATAATCAGCGTTCTTCAACAATATCAGCCAAGGATTATATTATACTCCGTACCGCTTGCGGAAATCCAGAAAATAATCAGAACGGATACGGACGAAAAATATCGGATTCTATTATACAGAAGATTTATGATCCGAATAGCGGAGACACTTTCCAAATTGGAAAAAGCCAAAGCAATGGTTACAGGTGAAGTATTAGGTCAAGTAGCTTCGCAAACGTTGGAAAATATGCACGTGGTAGAAATCGTATCTTCTTTACCGGTTTTGCGCCCATTAATTGGTTTTGATAAGCGTGAAATTGTTGATCAGACCAAGCAAATGGGAACATTTGAAATTTCTATTCAGCCGGATCAGGATTGCTGTTCATTATTTGTACCAAAACATCCTGCAACAAAAGCGCGATTAATAGATATTGAAAAAAATGAATCTAATTTGGATGTGGGAAAGTTGGTGAAAGATGCGGTGAATTTGACGGAAAAATTTATTCTGTCACCCGATGAATCTAAACCTCGATTGGAACCAAAACCTGCTTAACTTTCTTTCATTTTATGATGCAGAATATTTCTAAAGCTCTAACAATAGGACTAATCATGATTGCATGGCTCACTGCCAGAAGTGGCGATGTCCAGGTTGGATTGCCCGCACCTGACTTTACATTAAAGGACGAACACGGGAAAGAACACACTTTATCTGATTACTTGGGGAAGCGTGTTGTCGTTTATTTTTTCCCGAAGGCGGAAACACCCGGATGAACCAAACAAGCGTGCGGGTTCCGCGACGTATTTGATACATATATTGAAAAAGAAATAGTTGTGCTTGGCATTAGCTACGATAAACCTGAAAAGCTTTTAAAGTTTAAGAAAAAGCATAATTTGCCATTTACATTTTTATCAGATAGAAAGAAAAAAGTAGCCAAACTTTACCAATCCGGAAATTTTCTTTTTGCAAACCGTAATACTTATGTGATTGACAAAGAAGGCCGAATCGAGAAGATATATGATAAAGTGAATGTGAATACACATGCGGCCGAAATCCTGAAATATTTTGAGAATGATGATAAATAAATCCCTGATTTTTTCCTTTTACTTTTTGTCAGTTTTATTAGCACAAGGAGGTAGAATACACGGATTTATTACGGATAAAGAAACAGGCGAAGCGCTGATTGGTGCCAATGTGTTCATTCGAGAAACCGGAAAAGGAATGGCTACGGATAAGAATGGATATTATGTCATCAATAATATTACCGGTGATTCGTTAACGCTTGCTATCTCGTATCTCGGATATCAATCGTACGAGAATCAATATAATTTTTCAGCATCCAACAATTATACCGCAGATATCGCATTATCATCCATGGTTATAGAATCTGATGTTGTAGATGTATCCGCTGAAAAAATCACCAGAAAATTTAATATCCAACCGGGTCGTGTAAACCTTTCTACCAAACAGATTCGATCCTTGCCGTCCATATTAGAACCTGATATTTTTCGAACGATTCAATCTCTTCCCGGAGTGCTCACGCAATCTGAATTTAGTACAGGACTTATTATTCGTGGCGGAAATACAGATCAAAATCTGATTTTACTTGACGGAATTACTGTGTATAACCCATCGCATTTAGGTGGAGTATTTTCAAATTTTATTGTAGATGCTGTAAAGGATGCTGAACTTATTAAGGGTGGATACAATGCAGAATATGGCGGCAGACTTTCGGCAGTTTTAAATGTAACGAGCAGGGAAGGAAATCGCAATAAAGTGGATGCCAGCACATCCATTTCATTATTGTCAGCTCAAACTACCATTGAAGGGCCGTTTTACAAAGGCGCCTGGCTGCTTTCCGGTCGGCGAACTTATTTTGATCAAATTTTAAAAAATACCAGTTTAAATGTTCCGCCGTATTATTTCTATGATCTGCAGAGTCACGTTTTTTCCGATCTAACACCAAAAGATCGGCTGAGCTTTAGCTTTTACCGTGGACTTGATGACCTTGTTTTTGATGATCTTGGTTTAGACGCTGAATGGGGAAATAAGACCTACAGCATGTCTTACCGCCGTCTATTCAGCGATCTTTTGATCGGGAATTTTCTGATCGCTTCCAGCCAGTTTCGGACATATTTCAACCTCGGCGGAGATTCGGGACTGATTGAAGATAATGTCATCAATGATGTAACAGTTTCGGCAAATTTCACATGGTTCCAAAACAATGGACTTACTTGGAAATTTGGAGCACAGATTAAACAACTTGGGTTTTCGTATGATAATTCATTTGCAGATACATCGCTTTTTGTCATTAACAAAAAACCCGTGGAGTCTGCAATATATAATAAGTGGAAATGGGTTTTATCGGAGAAATTTATCGTAGAACCCGGCTTGCGATTGAATGTGTATGATGCTCATTCTGACAGATATTTCCCGGATGTAAGGCTGGGAATGAAATACCTCGTTACCGAAGACCGTTATATCAATTTTGCTATTGGGAATTATCATCAATTTATTCAAACTATTCAGGATGATTTTAATCCAACTATTCTCGATTTTTGGGTTGCAGTGGACGAATCTGTTCAACCCGGAAAATCTCAACAGGTTGTTCTGGGATATGAGGAATACATTGGAAGAGTGTATAAAACCCAAATTGAGGTATATTATAAACATTTAGAGAATATGCTGACTTTTGTTGAATCTCGATCATCTACGGAAGAAACTCTATCGGATGAAAAAATATCGGACAATTTTCAAACTGCTGATGGGTTTGCATATGGATTGGAAGTATTTGCTCAGAAAACCTTCGGAAAATTAAATGGCTGGATTTCATATACCCTCGGCATATCCAGAAAAATATTGGATGGAAAAGAATATTTCACAAACTGGGATCGTCGCCATGCAATAAGCGTCATTGGTAATTACCAATTCACAGATAAATGGGAGTTGAATTTGCAATGGAGTTATCAATCTGGGCAGGCTTTTACGCCAATTCTCGGCTATTTTATTGAGGATTTAGATTTTTCGGTAAGCAGTAATCACGCCAATTTTAGAACGATCCCCGGTGGACGCAATACAGGAAGATATCCTGCTTATCACCGGCTGGACTTAGGCGCAATCCGTCATTTTTCGTTCAAAAAATTTGATATGGATATTTTTATTCAGATTATAAATAGCTACGATCGGAATAATATTTTTCGCTATGTGTATCATTTGGGTAGCACCTACAATGGAGTGGATGATGACGGCGATTGGGATATAGAGAAGCACGATACCAATGGGAATGGATATCCGGATTATGGTGAACCCAATGTAGATGAACCTGATGAGGGAATCGTACAACGAACAGATATTTCCATTTTTCCACTCATTCCGTCGGTGGGATTTTCAATTAGGTTTTAGGATGATTGGCCAGCCGGAAAGATCGCGAAGGAAACAAAGGAAAAATATGATGTTAATATGTTACACATCACTATTTCGAGAAAAAGAATTTCATACCAAGATTTCTAATATAAGCCTTTTTCGTGCTGATTCGCACCCTTCGCGACAGGCTGCATTGCAGGGAAGATTATGAATCGTCCGCTAATGATCCTGATTTTTGTGACATTCTTCGGCTGTGAATTTGCCGATGAAAATATTCTTTACAACCAGAAATTGGTAGTTTACGCAAATCTGTCAGCCGGTTTTCCAATGGGAGCTTTGGGAGATACCTGTTATGTTTCTTTGTCATCAGGAATTGAAGAAGAGACAAATCCTGATGATCTTTATGTTTCCGGTGCGACCGTTTCTATATCTAAAAAAAATGGAAATGAAACATTTCAGCTCAATCCTGTTACTGGGAGACAAGGTCGGTATTTGACTGATTCAACCGTCGTGTTTGAGTCCGGTGAAACATATGTTCTAAATGCTTCCTACCGCGAGCTAACTATTACAGCAGAAACAACAGTTCCGATACAGATGAACTTTTCCAGCCCACCCAATGAGACGTATAATTGCGATGGAGAAAGGTTACCTGTACATTCAGTCATCACAGAAAATTTGGATTTAGCCACACTTGTTTCTGCAAATTCGTTTGAGGAAATATTTGAAGCGATTGATATGGATTCTATTTCTGAAGCTGTTTATAAAAATGGTGGATGTTATACGGAAAGTTTTGCCTCATTCCCTCTTTTTCTTCTCGATTACATGGCAGAAGAGGGAACCACAGTAAAGGTGTTAACTTTTGCATTAGAAGCCGATAAACGCGGTCTTGAACCATTTGATGATTTGAATGGAAATGGATCTTTTGATGACAATTCAGATACATTCATGGATTTCAATCGAAATGGTATGCGTGATTCCACCTTCAGTAATCTGATTTATGACACAACCATTGTGTATAAAATCTGGAAAGAACGATATTTAAGAGATAAAAATAATGATCCTTACAGAATCAACCCTTCCATGTGGCAGGTTGGAATGTCGCCTGTGTCAATGAATTGGCTGATTTTCAATTATTACGGAATCCACATCATCACGCTTGAAGCAACCGACCAAGCCTACCATGATTATTATGCCGGTGATCCGGTTGCCCAAAATCAGTTTGTGCTACCAACCAGCAACATCATCGACGGCTACGGACTCTTTTCATCCACGACGTCCAAATCGTTTTTGGTGAATATTGTAAGGGATGAAAACTTAGTGCGGGAAAGCGCCGGAGGATTTATAAGAAACCGGTAGCTAAGGTGAACTAAATATTTTAATCCCTTTTAATGGGTTTCCATATTAAGGGGATTGCCGCACCTCCGCCGATTAGCGAATCCTCGCAGCGACAGATAAAGGGTGTATAAACAAAAAGCCATCAGCTTTCTGCTAATGGCTTTTTCGTAGCCCGTAGGAGAATCGAACTCCTGTTGCCAGGATGAAAACCTGGAGTCCTAACCACTAGACGAACGGGCCAAATATCGCCGGCGAAATTATTTCCGCCAGCGGGAATCTTCAAAGGATTTCCATAGGTTATTTTGATAAATCCAAAATATCCAATAAATCCCCTTTTTCATGCAGTTCAATCATGATATCAGCGCCACCTATTAGTTCCCCTTTTACAAACAACTGAGGAATGGTTGGCCACCCGGATTGTTCTGAAAGTTTTACACGAATATCCGGATCTTCTAAGATATTTACTGCTTTATAATTCACCCCGTAATGGGTGAGAATTTGAACAGAAGAATTTGAAAACCCGCACATAGGCATTTCCGGTGTTCCCTTCATGTACAGTATGATTGGGTTGGTCTCGATATCTGTTTTAATTTGAGTCGTTAAATCCATGAGAATGCTCCTTTAAGTAAATAATGAATCGGTTAATTTACACATTCAACATAAAATTCCATCATATCTCTGGGTCTTTCCCACATGGGCTAATGGGTTTAAATTCTTTCTTTCATAAATCTAAATACATATAAATATTACATGAAAATTATATCTTGGAATGTGAACGGAGTCCGAGCAGTACATAAAAAGGGATTTCTTGATTGGCTCGATACCGTTCAGCCGGACATTCTTTGTTTACAAGAGACCAAAGCTCATAAAGAGCAACTTCCTAAAGAATTATTAGAAGGTCACGGATACCACACCTATTGGCATTCTGCTGAAAAAAAAGGATACAGTAGCGTTGCAACTTATTGCAAAGAAGAACCGCTTTATGTCCAGAATGGATTAGGAATCGATCGATTTGATGTTGAAGGTCGAGTGTTACTAACAGAACACCCTGACTTTCTTTTATACAACATTTATTTCCCGAATGGGCAAAAAAATGAGGAACGTCTTCAATATAAGCTAGATTTTTACGATGAATTACTCCCTATTATAAATGAACAAGTTGAATCCGGGATGAATGTGATTGTAACCGGCGATTGGAATACTGCGCATCACGAAATTGATCTTGCAAGACCTAAAGCAAATATAAAAACTTCTGGATTTATGCCCATTGAACGTGAAAGATTAGATACATACGCTGCCCACGGATGGATAGATACATTTCGAGAATTCCATGATGAAGGTGAAAGATATTCGTGGTGGAGTTATAGATTTGGCGTACGGGCTAGAAACGTGGGCTGGCGCATTGATTATTTTTTTATAAATGAAGGTTTTGCAGATAGGATTCAAGATGCCGATATTCATGATGATGTTATGGGGTCAGACCATTGTCCTATTTCATTGGAAATAAAAAAATGAAAACAAAATCAGAAATAGTAAACGATTGGATTAAGCGATACACGGGAACTTCTGCTGACGGGTTTGGAAATTGGATATTGCTCACCAATTTTCAAAATTATGTAGATAAATTTGCACATCGCTTTAATGTGGATGTTAATGGAGTCGGAGGTCCGATGACCTCAGCAACGAATCTCGACGGTCTTAGCATCATCAATTTTGGAATTGGAAGTGCCAATGCGGCAACCATAATGGATTTGTTGTCCGCCGTCAATCCAAAAGGCGTATTATTTTTAGGGAAATGTGGGGGGCTGAAGCAATCAACAGAAATTGGCCATTTTATTTTGCCAAGTGCAGCCATTCGAGGTGAAGGAACCGGCGATGATTATTTCCCAAAGGAAGTTCCAGCGCTTCCGTCATTCAAGATTCACAAATATGTTTCCGATAAATTACATGACCAAAAATTAGATTACCGAACTGGGGTCGTTTATACGACCAACCGAAGGGTTTGGGAATATGATGAAGGTTTTAAGGACTATCTTCGAAAAGTCCGTGTAATCGGGATTGATATGGAAACGGCTACTATTTTTATTGTGGGATTTGCAAATGGAATTGATCGGGGAGCATTGCTACTAGTATCCGACACTCCAATGACACCAGAGGGAATTAAAACATCAGAATCTGACTCAAATGTAACGCAAAAATTTGTAGAATTGCAGTTAGATATCGGGATTGAAGCTATGACGCATATTGGTAGCGAAGGTGAGCAAATCAAACATTTTACCTATTAGAGTCATGCGAATTTTATTGAGTGTATTATTTTCTTCGATTGTATTAATCGGATCCGAAATGGAATGGAAAGCAGAATTTCGGGCTCGGGTTGAGCGGGATACTGTTTCAGCACCCAACGACACGGCCAGCACGCACGGGCAATCTTCATTAACTCACTTCCGATCTCGGCTCATCCTTAGGATGTCACAAGGATCGCTTTCCGGTGCAGTGCAATTTCAGGATGTTCGAATTCTTGGTGCACCTGAGAATGCATCTGGAAAAACGGGGCAAGATCAGAATACGATTGCATTTTCTCAGGCGTACATCCAATATCGGATAAAAAATAATGGGCGGATGCGGATAGGAAGATTTGATCTGCCACTGGGGAATGAACGGTTATTCAGTCGAAATCAGTGGAGCTTGCACGGGCGTTTTTTTGAAGGATTTCTTGCAGAGTATGAATTTGGTCAATTAGCAGTCACAAAAGTTTTTAGAGTTTACCTAGAGGAAAATTATGCAAATTTTTCATCTGATGGTGATGATACAATTATTGATGGATTTTATGTGACATCTAAAAATCCATTTACCAGAATGAATTCAATTTCCGGTTTGGAATTGTATGGTTTTCGCGAATTAAATATTGGAAATACCGCCGATGCAATTCAAAGGAATACCTACGGAGGGCGTCTCACTGGTAATCTTAATTTATTAGTTGTGGGATTCGCTCTAGAATTTGAGGGAGCAATCCAATCCGGATTTGCACCAGGATTCAACTCGATCGAGGGAAACATGTCGGTCCTGAATTTCATTTTCGACATTCCAATGTTGTTTAATTCTCAAATAACGATTGGTTTGGAAAATTATTCAGGTGATAATTCTGCAACAGAAGATATTGGGGAAGGATTTGCAAATCCATATGGTGCAGGACATAAATGGCACGGTTACATGGATTACCATAAAATGTTTCCCACAAACGGTGAAATGGGATTAAATGAAACAAGTTTACGGTTCCAAGTTCCGATATTTGACACATACCGCCTCGCGATTCATACTCATGATTTTCAGTCAGGAAATGGAAGTGTAGAGTTTGGCTCGGAGATTGATATAGTCTTTACTATAAATGCCGGACCGCGGTTATCTTTTAGCCAAGGATATTCTAGATATACCCATAAAAATGGTTCATGGAAAACCGGAACAGACGAATTCGCATATTTTTCAATTTCTGCTGTTCTATAGGATTAAAATGCATCTTCACATTACTCTCATTGAAAACGATTCCGATATGACCGTTGCGCTGAATATCAGAGTAAAAGTTTTTGTTGAAGAACAAAAGGTCTCAAAGGACATTGAATTGGACGAGTTTGAAGATGACTGCTCCCATATTCTTGCTCGGTTTGATGGGATTCCTGTGGGGACCGCTCGATGGCGCCGAACGGAAAAAGGAATTAAATTGGAACGATTCGCTGTGCTGGAAGAATATCGTGGAAACGGAATTGGTGAAGCGCTGGTAGAATCTGTTTTGAGCTATGTTCTTCCTGAACCGACTGTTTATCTTCATGCCCAGAAAGAGGTAATTGGTTTTTATGAAAAATTGGGTTTTTCTTCAAAAGGTGATACGTTTATAGAAGCGGACATAGTTCATCAAAAAATGGTACTTTAACATCTTCATAAAAATGAACTGTTCCTTTTTCTTTAGCCAATAATACGGGTATATTTACAATACTTTGGGCAATTAATTCCATTCCCTCATAGAAATAATGAAACAATCCATCTACAAGCGTTTGTTTAGTCTGGTACTGCCTTATTGGCCGACCGTATTGCTGTCCTCATTAGCGGCTTTAGCTTTTGTGATTCTAAACAGTGTTTCAGTCTGGCTTACTGCAACCTTGATACACAATATTTTATCGGACTTTACAGAACTTGCAAAACAACAAGCTTTATGGGAAACTGCAGAAAATCTTTCTGCGAATGAAAAACTCAAATATTTAACAAACCTACTGATATTGAGGGATTCTCCTTTGGAGTCTCTAAAGGTATTGTGCTTAACTATTTTGGTCATATTCGTCGGGAAAAATATATTTCTATACATAAAAAACATTCTATTGGCAACCGTTCAGTTGCGAATGGTGACAGAATTGAGAAATCGTCTTTATCAGCATATTCATACTTTGTCTCTAAGTTATTTCAATAAACGAAGGTCTGGTGAAATTACGTCCATAGTGATAAATGATGTCCAAGTGGTACAGGATTCACTCACAGCCAGTTTTCAAAAGTTATTGGTGGAGCCTATTAACATTTTAACATTTGCAACATTGCTATTTATCATAAGTTGGAAACTGTCTCTTATTTCAATAATCGTTATTCCTTTAGCCGGAATTGCAATTCTCTGGATTGGTCGAAGTATTCGTCGTAAAACAGAACGTACTCAGGAAAAAATTGCCCGAATAATGGATCTACTTTCAGAAACCCTATCATCCATTCGAATCGTCAAAGCCTTTGTAATGGAATCTATTGAAATCAGGCGCTTTTTTAGAGAAACAAATAAATATTTCAAACTGCTTTTACGTAGAGCTCGGTTACAATTTTTGGCGAATCCCACTACTGAAATGATTGGCGTAATCATTGGTGTAACCCTGTTGTGGATTGGCGGCTCTGAAGTCATTCTACAAAAAGGACTCAGTTCCGAGGATTTCATTCGCTTCATTTTAATCATGTTCTCAATGCTGGTGCCTATTCGTCAACTTTCCAATGTAAATATCATGATCCAAATGGGAGCTGCCGCCGGTGAGCGCGTATTCACTATTTTAGATTCTGTCCCGGATGTTGTAGATATAAAAGACGCAAAAGAATTAGACAAGTTTCAGGACAGGGTTGAATTCAGGAATGTTCATTTTCACTATGAAACAGAGGAGGACAGAATTCTTGAAGATATCAGTTTTTCTTTAAATAAAGGTGAAGTTGTGGCATTGGTTGGTCCTAGCGGTGCCGGTAAAACTACGATTGCTGATTTGATTCCACGGTTTTACGACGTGAATAAAGGTAGCATAGAAATAGATGGAGTGGATATTAGGAAGGTATCCGGAAATTCTTTGCGTGCTTTAATGGGTATCGTAACTCAGGAAACAATTTTATTCAACGATACCATCAAAAATAATATCGCATATGGACTGGACTCTGTTCAAGAAAACGCCATTAAAGATGCAGCTGTAGCTGCTAATGCTTTGGAATTCATTGAAGAAATGTCCGATGGTTTTAATACGATAATTGGCGAGCGAGGCGTAAAACTTTCCGGAGGGCAAAGGCAAAGATTGGCGATTGGAAGGGCGTTACTCAAAAATCCACCCATCCTAATTCTTGACGAAGCTACATCAGCTCTTGATACAGAATCAGAAAAACTGGTTCAGGACGCAATCGATCATTTGATGCAGGATAGAACCGTTCTGGTAATTGCTCATCGATTATCAACTGTACAAAATGCGTCAAAAATTTTGGTTTTAGAAAAGGGGCAAATTATTGAAACAGGTACGCACCGTGATTTATTGGAACAAGATGGAATGTACAATCGCCTTTATAATCTTCAATTTGTAAATACCGCTGATTGAAGTAAATCTCTTTTTTCCTTTGGCGTTTCAATGAAAATAGCAATGGTTCATCCGCGTCTCACATCAAAGGGAGGCGCAGAAAATGTAGTCATTTGGTTAAGTTCTGAACTTTCTTCTAGAGGGTATGAAGTAAGTGTTATTTCTTTAGAAAGTAATCCGGATTTATGGTCTGAAATTGATTTGAATAAAGTCCGTTTTATTGATCTCAAAACAGAAGCAAGATATTCGATTGGATTCATGGGACGAAAACTTGCACCACATCTTGAAGGAGCAGATATTGTGTGCGCCCATAATACTCCCGCGCATTGGTGGGCTACAAATGCAGTCAATCGTTTAAAAAAAGATATTCCAATAATTTGGTATTGTCATGAGCCGCATCGATTAACCTATTTTTCCATTACGGACGAAATTTCTGTAAAAAATGTACAAAATGACTCAATCGGTTCACTTCCCAATCAAGAGGCTTTTGCTCAGCGAATCAGAAAACGAGTCCGACACCAGCGAGTTTTGAAATCTAGGTGGCGCCGTAAACAGGATGCAACTGCGGTAAAATCCATTTCTTCAATTTTGGCAAATAGTCAATTCACACAGGAAAATGTGAAACGAGCTTTTGGAAAAGATTCTAAAGTTTGCTATCCTGGGATTCCAGAATCAGATAAAAAACCGACGTATTTTTCAAATAGAAAAGGAATTGTGTTTCTTTCAAATTTTGTACCAAGTAAAAATGTCTTCGGAATGCTAGGGGCGGTGGATAAAATCGTAAATCAAGCAGGGCGAAAAGATATACAATTTCACTTTTTGGGAGAGGGGAATTCTCCGGAAATCCAAAATTATTTGAAACATAAAGGATTGGAATCATATACTGAATTTCATGGTTTTGTATCAGAATTAGAAAAACAGGAACTTTTAGGTTCAGTGCGACTCTGCGCATTTATACCGTTCTGTGAGCCGTTCGGGCTGGTAACTCTGGAAGCATTCCGTTCAGGTACCCCAGCCATTGTTTCTGACCATGGAGGACCCGCGGAGGTTATTAATAATTCCGGCGCTGGAATTACGGTCAATCCTTTCGATGTAGAATCAATTGCAAAGGGAATACTTGGCACTTACGATGATGTTGAAAAATTAGAACGGATGTCTGAGGCAGGACAGAAAATCCTATGCGATGGGTTTTATATCAAACATTTAACGGATCGTTTTGAACAAAATTTCAAAATGTTAATGGATGGTTTTTAAATGAAGTCCGTTCTATTTGAAAGTCATCATTTGTACTATCTGCCTCAATTTATTCCGATCATTGAAGCAATGCAGAAGCGCGAATCCTATTCTATTTCTGCCTCTATCTCAAAGTCGGTTGATGAATCAGAAATGGAATTGTTTCAGACAGAAATAAAGCGACTTGGAATTAATTATATTCACGCTGAAACAGAGCAAGATCGCCTGGAAGCTTTAAAAAATGCAAAATTTGACATTGTTGTTGTGGGGAATATTGGACGCTTAAATCAAATTGTAGCCGACCATACAATTGCTGTTTTGGTTTATCATGGTATTGGGCTAAAGAACACGTATTATTGGGATACAGATGAAAGAATCGACCTACGCTCTGTTGAATCTGAGAATCGCTTTCGTGACTTGGAAAATGCCGGAGAAAAGAACCAAATACTCACAGGGTTTACCAAATTAGATGGGCTTACCAATCAATCATACAGTGATATGAGCAAGCAATGGGAAAAATCGTCATTAGAACGTAACCGAAAAACAGTTTTGTATGCGCCCAGTTTTTATCCTTCTTCACAGGAAAAATTTCTTCCGTTTATTTCGGATTTAGCAAAACAAGTTAATGTAGTTATTAAGCTGCATGATTTCAGTTGGCGGCAAAAAAAATATCAATATCAAGGGCAGGCGGCACTTGCTTTAGCTAAGAATCACAATAACATCTTTGTTGTTCCTCCCGAAGAATACAATATTCTACCGTGGTTGGAATTTTCCGATTTACTGATTTCTGATATTTCATCTGTATTATTCGAATTTCTGGTATTGGATCGTCCAATTGTGCAAACCGATTTTTATTCCTTAAAATTGAGGCATCGCCTTTTTCCAAAAAAAATAAATAATAGATTAGATCTGCAAAGAGCGAGTGAGATAGGATTTGCTAAAAAAGTAAAAGATCCCAAATTGGTAATTCCGGTTGTATTGAGCGAACTAAAAAACCCAGAAAAATTATCGGATCAAAGAAAATCCGGGATTAAAACATTTTTGTACAAAGCCGACGGACAGGCAAGCATTCGGCTGATTGATGCCATTGAAGAAAAAATGCAAACTGGAGAAAGCCTGTGAATATAGCAGTGTATGCCCCAAACTGGTTGGGCGATGCAGTTATGGCTTTGCCGTTTGTATCTCAATGTGCACAGTTTCATGGTCAAAAAGTTTCGGTTGTTTGCAAATCTTGGGTAGCTCCTGTATTCGAAAATCACCCTAATGTGAAGGAAATTATTCAATATGAAGCTGAGGATTTATCCGGTATTCAGAAAACAGTCTCAGTTGGGAATCAATTAAAACAGCACCAATTCAGTCACTTTTATTTACTTTCAGACTCGTTTCGTTGTGCTTTCATCGCATGGAAATCTGGTGCGGAGGAAATTTCCGGATTCCATTCCACCGGGAGATCTTTATTTCTAACCAAAGTTATTAATACGTCAACAAAACCAATTCACCGTTCAAAAAAATATATCGATCTCATTCAGTCAAATAAAGATGATCAAGCAGCTTCTATAAACCAATTATCAGGAATTTCTTTAACTGAAGAAGAAATTAATTTTGGTAAGAATATATTAAAAACAATGGGCATTCTAAATCCAATTGCAATTTTTCCATTTAGCATTGCGAAATCGAGAAGCTTGCCAGACGCACTTACAGTAGATATTCTCAATACAATAAATCGCCCAGCCGTGATTTTTGGAAGTGAATCAGACAAACCCAATGCTGACATCTTGGTTGAAAAATCTCAGAATAACGTTTTTTCTTTATGTGGTAAATTTTCTTTAAGAAAAACCATTGCAATCATTTCTCAATGTGTGGGTGCCATTGCTACGGATAGTGGTTTAGGGCATATTTCTGCAAATCTTGGAATCCCAACCGTTTCTATTTTTGGTGCCGGAGATCAAACCCAAACTCGACCAATTGGACCAAAAGCAATGGTTATTAATAAACAGGTTCATTGTAGCCCATGTAAGAAAAACTCATGTATTAATCAAGATGAACCATTGCTTTGCATTGATTTAATTACGGCTCAAGAAGTCAATAAAGCATTGTTGAATATTTCAATCTAAATTCAGATTTATTTTGAAAAATGAGAACGGTTTATACTCGCTTTTTCTAGTAATTCTAAAATTGATTTAGAATTTTGCTCTGAATGATTTGATGGATATGGTTCATCTTCGATTGTTTCGAGCAGTACAGCCGTCAGGCCGTTTTCATTTGCTCTGAATTCTAATTTTGATGAATCATTAGCAATCATGAATATTTTTGGACGATTTTCTATTTGACACATCTGCACTACAGTAAAATTATTCTGAGGGTTATAATTTAGCAAAGATTTCCCATTTGTGAATTTCAGTGGGTCAATAGATAAATCCAAATAGTCAAAGATAGTTGGCATGATATCCGCATGACCTGAAACGGTATAATTTGTCACTACGCCTCCGGGTAAATGCATAACAAAGGGAGTTGTGGACTGTACATTTTTGAATGAATATGAATGGGAAAATCGACCGTATTCATAAAATTCTTCTCCATGATCGCCAGTGACAACTATAATAGTATTTTCAAATCGACCGGTTATTTTTAGTTGATCTACAATTTGGCCAATTAAAAAATCAGCATAGTATGCACTATTTTTGTAACGGTTAAAAACTAAATGTGCCTCTTTATGAAGACCCTCTTCATATATTTGATAATGGCGATCAATATACGGTTTAAACTTGGCGAATTTTTCCGGGAAATAATAATTGAAGTGTGTGGTGTAAAAGAACAGATAATCAAAATGAGATCCAACAACATCTCTCGAATCTAAATCTTCGAGATATTTTTCAACCATCATTTCGTCTCGTTTGTTCAATGAACTGCGTTTTATCAATGGATGGTGGAGGCCGGCACCTTGACGCATAAAATTGAACTTTTGATCAATGATATCGGTAAAAACATACGTGTCCATATCAGAATAATTGAGGGGTGAAGATGTATATACTGATATTTCATATTTTAATTTTTTGAGCACATTCAAAGTAGCAGGAGTCAATTTATATTTCATGGAAGGATACCAAAAAAATGGTGAAAGTCCGGTGAGGATTCCAAATTTTCCTGAAGCAGTACAGTTAGAATTACTAAAATGATGTTGGGTTGTTACCCATTCTTTTGAATACTTATAGAGGTTTGGCATAATATCTGGATCCAGCATGTCTCCACGAAGGCTTTCAAAGACTAGGAACAAAATATCTACATCATTCTTTCCGGATGTGATAGGATCCGCATTATTCATAATCGTAGTATGCGCTTCAAGAAAATCAGCTTCACCCGTCCAAGTACCTTGTTCCTCCGCAATTGTTGCGAGGTCGGGTTTAAGCTCCTCATCGACCAGTTTCCTCCATACGTTTTTCATTCTGAAAGGCGTATAGGCGGGAATATTAGAATACATTTTTATAGTTGATTCTCGATCCGTGAAATACAGGTAGGAGTACAATATTTTTTCAGAAATGGTGGAAATAATCAATAAAGAAAACAAAATAGGTATTGATTTATTCAAGAAGTTCCATTTTTCTTTTTTGCTATATTGATAAATGGTTGTGGAAATTTGAAGCGCCATCCATTCAAAAATAATCATTCCGCTTAGCTGAATGATTAGCCATAAAAAATCTTTCGAAGAAAGCCCAATATCTGTCATAATCCCCTGTTCAAAAAGAAGGGCCGTTAGCATAAGGTTTATGTGATCTCGGTAAACCAATAGAATCTTGAATTCTACATTGCACCAAGCAAAAGTGAAAATAATTCCAAAAATGATAAGAAAGCGTAACTCGAAATCATTTTTCCCAAGCAACTTTCCAATGGCACGTGCAATCCATTTAATAAATAATAATAAAAATAGAGGAGTATTTGCGACCATCAGTATTTCGTAAACACGGAAAGATTCCTCTGCTAAAATAGAATAAAGAAACGTCAGATAAACCAGTAGGGCGATGTAGTTAAGCCAGTAAAATGATGTTAATTTTTTCATAAATAATTGGGATTCGAAGTTGGAAATTAAGGGTACTGGATTATTCTACAACTTCAAATTCTAATAAACTTAATAGTTTTGATGTACTCTTAATATGCTAATTTCATAGAATGATGAAAGCTCAGTTCTTGATTCTAGATTTTGATAATACAATTATTCGCGGTGAAACCATGGATGAGCTTGCACGTATTTCATTATCGCAATCTACTAAAAAAGCTCAAATCATTTCTGAAATAGAATCAATTACAGCGTCAGGAATGTCCGGAGAAATGCCGTTTGATGAATCATTAACTAAGCGAATTCAATTATTGAAGGCAAATAAATCGCATGTCAATCAACTTATATCATCATTAAGAGAAAGAATCGATGACTCCATTATCAAACATTTTGAATTTTTTAACCACCACAAGGAAAAGATTTTTATTATTTCGGGAGGATTTAAAACAGTAATAGAGCAAGTATTAGAAAAAATGCCTTTTATAAAAAATCATATCTTTGGTAACGAATTTATATTTGACCAAGCCGGCTGGGTGACAGGTACCAACAAAAATAACCTACTCTCAAAACATAATGGAAAATCAAAATTGCTGGCATCTCTTAAACTAAACGGCAATATCCTTGTTGTGGGCGATGGATATTCAGATGCGGAAATGAAAATATCCGGACAAGCAAATTTGTTTTTTGCTTATACTGGGAATGTTAAACGAAATGCCGTATTGCCACATGCGGATTTAACAGTAATTTCATTTGATGAGGTAATAAATAGTTTGGAAATGTGTGAATGAGACTATTTTTTAGTCAATAAAAATGGCATTAAATTCAAGGTATACATGGGACTCTTACAGAATAAATTAAAAGCACAAATTCCTGCACTTCAGGAAAGAGCTAAAACACTGATCGCCGAAAAGGGGTCATCCATAATAAGTGAAGTGACTGTTTCTCAAGCATTTGGTGGTATGAGAGGAATTCGCGGATTTATATGCGATACATCAAATGTATCGGCGGATGAAGGACTCATTATTCGCGGTCACCCTTTGTTGGATATCATTGATATTCTTCCCGAAGAAGTATTTTATCTTCTCTTGACTGGCGCACTCCCTGATGAATCTGAATTGAAAGATTTGTCCTCCCAGATTAAGGCGAATCATCATGTCCCGGAATATGTGTGGAAAGTATTGAGAGAAATGCCTTTGGATTCCCATCCAATGACAATGCTGACAACCGGAATTCTAGTTATGCAGGATGGGAGTGAATTCAAAAAGCAATATAATGCAGGAATAAAAAAATCAGAATATTGGGAGCCAATTTTAGAAGATGGAATTTCGCTGATTGCCAAATTGCCTACCTTAGCTGCGGGCATTTACCGAATGCATTTTAATAAAGGTGCTAGAATTGATCCCGATCCTAATTTGGATTGGGCTTCAAATTTTGCTGTCATGACAGGAATAGATGATCCAGATGGCGATTTCAGAAAACTTATGCAGCTCTACCTCATGGTGCATTGTGACCATGAAGGTGGTAATGTGAGCGCATTTGCAGCGCATACGGTTGCTTCTGCCTTATCGGACCCTTTTTATTCAGTGGTGTCCGGATTAAATGGACTTGCCGGACCGCTTCATGGATTGGCAAATCAGGAATGTCTTAAATTTGTTTTAAGTGTCAGAGATCATTTCAACAAGGTTCCGAATCAAAAGGAATTAGCGGAGTACTGCTGGGAATGGTTAAAAAGCGGGCGAGTTGTACCAGGATATGGTCATGCTGTTCTCAGATGTGCAGATCCAAGATTTGTTGCGTTTATCAATTTTGGGAAAGAACACATTCATAATGACGATATTTTTTCAATCGTAAATCTATTATTTGATGTGGTGCCGGGTGTATTGCTGGAACAGGGAAAGGCAAAAAATCCTTGGCCAAATGTGGATGCTGCATCAGGGTCGTTGTTATATTACTATGGACTCACCGAGTTCAAATTTTATACTGTATTATTCAGCATCTCTCGTGCGATGGGAATGATTGCACAAATGGTTATTAATCGTGCGCTGGGCGTCCCCATTACACGTCCAAAGTCTGTCACAACAGACTGGATTCAAGAAAATACCTGATTACATTTTAAACGTAATTGTGCGATTCTATCTGTTACTTATCTGTACAATATCTTTGTTGCTGGGTGAAAGCTCACATTCTGAAGCTAAGAAGATTTGGGTGTTTTTTAAGGATAAGCAAATCCAATCTCAGTTAGATCTTCAAAGAATTGCAGAAAGTCTTGATCAAAAAACAATTGTCCGACGGAAAAAGGTATTGGGCGAGAATGTGGTGACAGAATACGACATTCCGGTGAGCAAAGGTTATCTGCAAAATATAAAAACTACTGGTGCGCAGATTGAAAAGGTAAGTCGCTGGTTGAATGCAGTCTCAATCTTGGGAACAGATGCACAGATAGATACAATTCTGAAATTTCCCTTTGTTAAAAAAATAAAATCGGTTCCTTCTTTTCGACGACAGAAAGTAAATCCTCAACCTAATCAAAACATAGCCGGTAATCGGAGTATACAAACATTGGATTATGGAAATGCTCAGGCACAAATGGAACAGATTGGGTGCGACTTAGCACATGACGCTGGATTTACTGGAGAAGGCGTACGCATTCTTGTTATGGATACGGGATTTAGCCTTGACCACGCAGTATTTGATTCACTGAATTTGATAGATGAATGGGATTTCGTAAACGATGATGAAATCACAGCAAACGAAACGGTTCACGAAGACACAATCTATCAACATAATCATGGGACAATGGTTTTATCTGCGATGGCCGGGTACGCCCCGGGTTATTTAATTGGCCCCGCATTCGATTCGGAATTTCTGTTAGCAAAAACAGAGAAGGTAGATGAGGAAATCCAAATTGAAGAGGATAATTATGTTGCCGGTCTAGAGTGGGGAGAAACAAACGGGGCGGATATTGTTTCCACTTCGCTTGGTTATCTTGACTGGTACACCTACGAAGATATGAATGGGGATTCTGCTGTTACGACAATTGCTGTAGATATTGCAGTAGCACTTGGGATGGTTTGTGTTACTGCTGCTGGGAATGAAGGGAATAACACTTGGAATTATATAATTGCACCTGCTGATGCAGATTCGGTTATCAGTGTCGGGGCGGTTTCATCAAATGGTACAATTGCCAGTTTTAGTTCTCATGGTCCAACCTATGATGGACGGATTAAACCTGAGGTATGTGCTCGCGGTGTGGCTACTGCTTGCGCAAGTCCTGCTGGGAAGGGATACACAGCTGCTAGCGGAACGTCTCTTGCCGCACCATTGGTTGGAGGATCAGCGGCTTTGATTTTGAGTGCTCATCCAACCTGGAATCCCATGATGGTGAGAGAAGCATTGATCCAGACGGCATCTCAGCACAGTTCACCAGATAATAATTATGGGTATGGAATCATCAATGTTTGGGATGCCATTAACTATTCTAGTTTTGAATCTGTTGATGCTGAAATATTCCCTGTAGCGTATAGTCTTTCCGAAGGGTTTCCGAACCCATTTAACAGCGGAATCAGTTTTTCCATTTCATTACTTACGCCCGGGAATCTGTCAGTAACTATTTTTGATATTGAGGGAAAAGTAGTGGAAGTATTGTTTGACGGAGACTTATTTAAAGGGGATAATTCATTTACCTGGGCACCTAAATCCCAGCCGGCGGGAGTTTATTTTGTGACTGTTTCAGATAGGATTAATTCAACAACGCGGAAAATTACGTATTTAAAATAAACAAATTTCACGAGGAAAAGGCTTGCCTTACCTTTAGAATTACTCCAAATTGTTCCTTGCCTGGGAAAATCCTATGTTTCGAACTAAACTAATCAGCTTATTATTCACTATCAATGTCTCTATTGGAGTCGCAAATGGAGAGCAATCCGTGCGGCTGGATGCCTATAGTGGAGTCGGATCAGTATTATTAGTTTGGTCTAAAACTGATGATATTTCTGCCAAAGGAATACATATCTACAGATCTATTGATCGTCGAAAATCTTATCAACGTTTATCTGAAATTGATCCAGGAAGAACTAGATATTTGGATGTAAACTTGATCGAAGGTCAAACAGCATTTTATCATATAGAGTTTGTTCTTGATACCGGGAAATCCATTAAAAGTGATTTGGGAATGGAACCTTTTGCCCAGTCTTTATCATTTCAAAAAGTTGGTAATTACGAGAACCTTTCCAAACCAGTTTCTGGTGAATTGAATGATGTTTCATTGATATCTAATCAAATTATGATCGAATTTTTTAAAAATGAATTTCCAACTGAAAACACTTCAGAATTTTCAGTTATTTCTTCAAAACTGAGTGGTACAGAAAAATTAAACCAATGGTTTGGATTGGTCAGGACGAAATTATTACCAAATATGGAAACATTGGGTTCAGAAGAAAAAATAAATGCACTCAATAATCTATGGAATAAAAGATGGGAAGAGTATGAACCGATATTTCGTAATGCTCTACTTATGACTCCGGTGGAATACAAAAAAACAGGAGAAAAGGAATTGCAGGATATGGTTGAATTAGTTATCCCTAATGCTATGCTTCTCTTGGATAGGGACCTTGAACTCATTGAATCATCTTCTCGAATTATTGTCGTGAAACACGGCCGTCAAGATATCCATGCAGATATTGAACTTTATACTTTAGTTGATATACCGACATCAACATTGGTGTTTAAAAATGAATTAGAAGACATTAAAATAGAATTACAAAATGTTGCTGAAGATTCTTCTTTAAATTTTAGCCTTCCTGAAAATTGGAATCAAATTGAAGTAATATTAGATCAACAATCTATTGCGCATTTCCCGATTATAAAAAACGAGGGAACTATAACCCATTATTTGAACGGTCATTATGGTCAAACGGATTATGTAAATCAGCTTATTTACCCCCAGACTGTTATTCATAGTAATGACTACTGGTTGAACGAGATATTGTACGACCCTAATAGCAATTCTTTAAAAGTCGAAATTGCGGGAAAAAGCGATCAATTAAGAATTTATGGTGTCTTTATTGATGATGAACTCCTTTGGACTCTGAGAGAAGATCTTCACTTAGAGCAAACTTATTTGGATTCTATTTTTACCATCGAATCCAATTATGGAAGTGGCGGGTGGTTACATCTCAAACTGCAGGATGAATATGGGAATTGGCAAACTTATGGAGAATCTCGCCCTATCTTCTTCAATAAACCATTAATGGAATGTCGCATTCCGGATGGAGGGAATTGGCAGGATGTAAACTTTTCTACTTTTGGAGAACCGAATGATTTTCGCAAACCATCTTTAGGACAGCAGATCATTCCAGAAGTATTTGCAATGTTCCAGAATTATCCGAACCCATTTAATGCAAATACATCCGTGTCTATTGATTTGATTGAGCATGCAGTTATAGATTTGTTTGTTACGGATGCAGGTGGAAGGAAGATACAAGAATTTGTTCAATCAGAGGCATTAAGCCCCGGGCAATATTCTTTCGTTTGGGATGCACATGATCATTCTAGCGGTGTATATTTCTTGACTATTATAGCAAAAATGAAAGACTTTCATCCTGTGGTGCAAAGTCGAAAAATGATTTACCTAAAGTAAAAGGATGTAGCTATGCAAAGAGAATTTGATGACGAATTAGACAGAATGGATGAATTGGAAGCCGAAGAGGAACGTGATCTTTCAGAAGCCGTTTCAATTAATGATCCAATTTCTTCTTTAAATTTATCCAAACCTATTTTACTTAATGTGGATGACTCTCTAGAATCTATGATCCAAGAGTTGCAACTAAAGTCCATGGGATGTGTTTTGATTAACCGTGATAGTCGTTTGGCGGGGATTATAACAGAGCGCGATATTTTATTAAAAATAACAGGCAAAGGAATCGATCTAAATAATGAAACTTTGAGAAATTATATGACAGAAAATCCGGAAAGTTTACGCTTAGAAGACCCAATCGCATTTGCTTTAAATAAAATGTATGTGGGAGGGTTTAGGCATGTTCCTATTACAGATGATTCAGATACCGCAGTTGGCGTGATATCATTGGTGGACATCGTTAGTTATATTTCAACCTTTTTTAGTCAGGAAGTACTAAACCTGCCGCCAAATCCACAAGGTTCATTTGATAGACCTGAAGGCGGCTAGCATCTTATGAAAATAAACGGCGTCATTCTTTTGATTGCCTTTGCATTATTCGCCGGATGCGCAACACATCCGACCATTAGCCCCAAACGTCTTAAAAAGGGTGAGTCGAGATATGGTTATACACTTTCTCTTGAAAATGTTTTTCCATACATGTGGTATCGTAAAGGAATTTCAGAAGTGAGCGATGTTGGAATCCGAGTTGGACTTCCGGTTTATGGAACCGGGATAGATTACAGCAGGCTCTTGTATTTGAAAGATAATAAATGGGATGTAATTAATCTTTCTTGGAGCTTAAACCCCAATTATAATATGGATTTTACTTATTATAAATTTATAAAGGCTGGAGAAAATAGATATAGATGGTGGGGCTTTCGCGGTATGTACATTCCGGAAGGTATTACGGGCAATACTTCCACGCGAATAGGCGTTTTATTCGGATCCCAGATAAAAGATAAAATGGGTTTTGAAATTGGTTACTATCATGATTTTAATTCAATGCCTATATCGAGTGTCCTTAATCCTGGTTGGGCGTGGGACAGCGATGAAAACATCGGCCGCTACGGAGATACTCCGCACGTGTCAGATGCGGGAATCCCATCTGAATTTTCAAGAATGACCGGCTTATCAATGTTGGTGTATTTCCAACTGGGGAATTCTGAATAAATATCCCATCATCCTTTTTCAACTAAATCAATAAATTCAATCTTTGTCTAAAATTTCGGTGAACGATGCATTAATGGGTGGGAAATCTTTAAGAGATTTTCTTGCTTATTTCCTTAAAATATCTGTTCAAATCGTGCACGATGGTTCCGCTAAACACCATCCGGTTATTACAACAAATGTCTTAAAAAATATCATAGGTGACGATGTTGACCATCCATCGGAGATATTATTGAATTCTGCGGTCACGACAATAACAGGGATGGCAAAAAGAGATGATGATGAGCGGATCTTAAATCAAGCCAGTTCGGAAGGGTTTGGAGAAACTGCATTTATATCCGACCTTTGGAATCTTTTTGAAATTGGTGATATTGAAGCCATTGATTTGGAGGCAGCAAAAATTCATTTAGCTTCGGATAAAAGCCCCGCAGTATTGGAAAGTTTAGCGGAATATGCATTAACCAATATTCCGGAATTTGGTTCCATTACGTATCATATTTTGCGAGCATTTGCATTCCAGAATGATCCAAAAGGATCATGGCCATTTGTTAGGTGCTTGTTAAATGAAATGAAAAAAGTACCCTCATTGGAAATGCACGAAGGAATCGATTTGCATCCAAGGGATAGTATTAATTATGTGATTTCAGAATTCAACCCGGCACGTTGGTTGGACTTTACAAGTGTGTTCAGAATTTGGACATCGGAATATGTTAGAACTAAAAATTACCATCGAGAAATATCCTATTGGCTTGATAATGCTTGTGGCGTTAAACCATTGGCTGTATTAGACAATAAGGCTTCACCTGATTTGGTAGAATTTTTTGATGATGGAAATACATATTTTATTCCTATTGCGGAAAAATTGATAGAAAACGAAAAAAGATTAGAAAAAATCCCGTTTTTGGAAGCATTAAGAGTTTTAGCGAAACGGATTCAAAAAAAACATTTACCTTTAGTTCAAAAACGAATTGAACACTTAATTGCATCCTAGGTATTAACCGCAATGTCCGATGAGTAAAATGTAAAGATCAATAGGGGAAAAGATGAAAGAAGAAAATATTATATACATTTTTAATCTTTGCGACTTAGCGTCTTTGCGTTAAAAAAGTCTGAACCTAAATGGCACATATTGCATTAACCATAAAAGAATTTGAACTCGGCGTAAAGGTATCCGATAAACTAATTGCGGCTGGCCACGAGGTAGAATTCCTGGAAAAACCGGATCAATTAAATCAAGATACCAAAGTATTGGTCATCAGCACCACAATAAGCCAAGATTTACTTAAACTTTGTGATGACGTTTATGTTATTGGATATGCTGACTCTCACACCAAAGAAGAAATGGAAAATTGGAAGTCGCGTGGATTCAATCGAGTTATTTTGCGTTCTACCCTGATCAAAAACCTTCCAACAATTTTGGATCAGATCCTTGCCTAAGGAAAATAAAAAAGCGCGGAAACAAAGGGCACAGGTAGTTGTCGAACGGCTATATAATTCTTATCCGGATTCCAAGTGCTCGCTCAATTATTCGAGCCCACATGAATTGCTGGTTGCAACTATATTATCCGCTCAGTGTACTGATCATCGCGTAAATCAAGTAACACCAGAATTATTTCGTAAATATAAAAGCCCTAACGATTTTGCCTATTCAGATATCACCGAGCTCGCTAAAGATATTCATTCCTGCGGATACCATAATCAGAAAGCTAAGAGCATTCAAGGGGCGAATCTGAAAATTGTAGAAGAGTACAACGGAGAAATCCCCGAAACGATGGAAGAGTTGGTAAAACTCCCCGGCGTAGGAAGAAAGACTGCAAATTGTGTTCTAGGTGTAATTTATAAGATTCCATCAATGGTCATAGATACGCATATGGTGCGAATTATGAATCTGCTAGGATTGGCCAATACCAAAGATGCCAAAAAGATTGAATTTGAACTGATGGGTTTATTTGATCAGCATGACTGGATAAAACTAACTCACATGGTAATTGATCACGGTCGGGCGGTTTGTATTGCACGAAGGCCACAATGTGGAGGGTGTGTTTTGAATGATCTGTGTCCTTCTTCTGCATAATTACCTAGAATTATTCTCAATTTCAAATAAACACATTATTTTATTTATTCTTAACTTCTAGGTAGCAAATTAGAGGTTAAAGAAGTGAGAACCCCAAGATTTAATTTAATTTTATGGGTCATGACTAGAATGCATAAGATAAAAGGCTGTAAGTTCTTATATGACAATGAGAAACAAGTATGTTAGGCGTTCCCATATTTCCGAGAAGAAATTTAGACAATTGGTTAAGCT
>Ga0209054_1000056_pt1 | contig 104933 bp, 104 predicted proteins | sample SaaInlV_DNA_200m_FD_184689 | JGI IMG/M metagenome (GOLD analysis project Ga0209054, IMG submission 184689) | Marine microbial communities from expanding oxygen minimum zones in the Saanich Inlet - SI075_LV_DNA_200m (SPAdes) (version 2) | ecosystem: Environmental > Aquatic > Marine >... | reverse complement strand
CATGGTTTATTGGTTTTGGAAATAAACATGGGAAACAGGTTTCGTTGGTACTATTGATCGAAAACAGTGGGCACGGTGGAGAGGTGGCAGCCCCAAAAGCTCGGCGAATATTTGCGGCATATTTTAATCAATCTTCAACAAAAATTGCCGAAATGTCCCCATGATTCTTTCAAGAAAATTAGCCAATACCCCACAATCTCTATTTGGCCTTTCTTTATTTCTTTTCGGGCTGGGGTTGGTGACATTATACAGCATTTCGCTACATCAGGGAACTTCATTAACGCAAAATCATTTTTTCAAACAATCCATAATATTGATACCTGCATTAATTGGTTTTTTCGGAACATTTATAATTTCTCGAAAATTGATACATAAGTATATTTATGTATTGTATTTCTTGACACTTGGAATACTGTTTGTTCCATTTTTAGGAAATACGATTGCTGGCACTCACCGTTGGATTGACTTAGGGCTTCCGGTCGGTATTCAACCATCTGAATTTGCTAAAATTATTATTGTTATTGCTTTGGCACGTTACCTTTCTGACAGAAATTTGCAAATGCAACATTTTGGATCTCTTATATTTCCATCCCTAATAGTAATATTGCCATCCATTATTATATTAAAACAACCGGATCTTGGCACTGCCACTATTTTAATGATGCCTCTGATTCCCATGTTATTTTGGGTCGGAGCGAGGCCTTTTCATCTTTTTCTGTTTCTAGCTCCCATTTTTAGCATTTTAACTGCATTTCATATCATTTCATTTTTCATATGGGCAGGTATGATGGCAATTATCATTTTTGTTTCAAAACCGAAAGTGTTTCATGGCGTAGGGTTGTTTTTTGGAAATATATTTTTAGGGTTACTTACTCCGGTGGTATGGGGTCTATTAAGACCATTCCAACAAAAACGAGTTTTAACTTTATTAAACCCGGAATTGGATCCTTTGGGTGCAGGATATCAGATTATTCAAAGTAAAATGGCGATTGGATCCGGTGGATTTTTTGGAAAAGGATGGGGACAGGGGACCCAGACTCACCTTAAATTTCTTCCGGTACAGGAATCAGATTTTATCGTTTCGGTAATGGGCGAAGAATTAGGCTTTATTACCCTTTTGATTATGTTAATTGTTTTTACCTTTTTTATTTATCGAATTACACGCTCTGCTTTTGAATCCAATGATAGATTTTCTAGCCTCGTACTAATTGGATTTGCATCTATTTTTCTTGCGCATGTATTTGTGAACTGTGCGATGACTGTTGGTTTAATTCCAGTCAAGGGACTTCCGCTCCCGTTTATATCCTATGGAGGGTCATTCTTAATGGCAGCTTTTATGATGACGGGCCTAAGTATGAACCTTGCTGTTAACAGAATGGGTTAAGTATTAAAAGGATTGGAAGATCGAATTTGTCAAAGTTAAATTCCGGATTCAATAATCCGAGTATATTAACAATAATAAATAGTTTGAGTTTTCGATTGATAAAACGAATGGGAATTGTGTCTCTTTTAGTGATCCTTATGTGTTCAACGATTTCTGCACAAAGTAGTGTGACAAAACAGATTAAATCGTTGAATGCTAAGATTTCTAAACAAGATGCTAAAATAAAATCTCTTGAAACAGAAATTCAGATTTTATTGCCAGATTTGAAAAATGCGCTGCAAGCAACTTTGGCTGCAAAACAGCAAACGGATTCGGTAGCGATTATGTTGATCAACCGAATAAATACCCTTCAAAACAAAATTAGATTATTGGAAGATAAAGCCGCCTATTCTGACAGTACAAATTTCCAAATTCTTTCTCAGTTGGTTATGATTGAAAATAAAATTATCACTATGGCAAACAGTTTTACTGAAATGTATTCATTGAAAAATGAATCGGTTGAAGGGTCTCCATCAATTTCCTCGTTTACATCCACAACTTATAAGAAACAATATATCGAAGCACTGAGTCATTATCAAAACGGGGATTATACCACCGCTATAAAGGGATTTTCAGAATTGGTACTTGGGAGTCCAAATAATCCATTGGCTGATAATAGTCAATATTGGCTGGCTGAATGTTATTATACCCAAAAAAATTATAAACGCGCTATTATTGAGCTGGAAAAAGTGTTCACTTATCCCGGAACCGATAAAAACGATGATGCTCAGCTGAAGTTAGGGCATGCCTACCTGAGTATGGGTAATATTGATAAGGCGAGAGAAGAGTATAAACGACTCTTGGAATATTTCCCCGGAAGTGAATTTTACCCCAAAGCCAAAGATGCGATCCGTCAGTTGAGTGTAAATTAACGTGTCGTTGAAACTGTTTTATATCACGACGGAAATAACTCCGTTTGCTAATACATACCCGCTCGCAGAGTTTTCGGCGAAAGTACCACTTGCACTACAAACAATGGGCCATGATATTCGTACTATGTTGCCAAAATATGGTTATGTCAGCCAAAGGAAATACATTTTACGTGAAGTAATTCGCCTTCGTGAAATCCCATTTTCTTTTGATGGTCAAGACCAATTAGCATCTGCAAAGAGTGCTTTTATTCCAAAAACTCGCGTCCAAGTATATTTCTTAGAACACGAGGATTGGTTTCAACCATTAACGGATCTTATTTACAAATCAAAAAATGGAAGAGTTCTTGCTGATAATTCTGATCGTTATACTTTTTATGCGAATGCGACCTTAGCAACATTACCGCATTTATTTTGGAAACCAGATATATTGATTTGTAATGATTGGCAAGCATCAGTAATACCTGCTGTTTACAAACAATTATATGCGCAAGATAAATTCTACAAAGATATCAAAACCGTAGTTCTGGTTCACTCCTTGGATGAATATTCCAAATTTGACGTTGAATCGTATCGAAAATCTGGGCTTGATTTTGACAAGTTGTTTGGAAAAAGGAAAAAAATTAATGCTTTCGAAATTGCAGCAGAATGTGCAGATGCTGTAATTGTTCTCGATGATGATAAAAAGAAACTTTCCGGTAAAATAATGAAACTTGATGCCTTTAAGAAATCGAAGAAAAAAGTATCGTTAATCAAGGGATCGGATGTAGAAAATCCTGATTATAATAAAATTGCTGGTTCCGTAAATACTGTACTTCAGAAACTTTTTTCCTGATTTCGAGTTAGTATTCTCGAAATCCATGACCTCATCCAAAATCACTCCTAAATTAATGTCGACAAAACGACAATTAAGCCTCATCGCAATTTTATGTGTACTTGCCGGTTGCATTGAAGAATCAATTCCTTACGATTTAAGCGACACCGATTTAAAACTTGATACGCTTACAGTTCATTCATTTCAATCTACTACATTCCAATCGCCACCAGAAATGGGAACCCTCTCAACTTTGTATCTAGGTGATGGAAACGGGTTTTCCAATCAATATATTTTAATTAAACTTTCAAACGAAAATATAAGTAGAACTTTAGCTATGCATGAATTGGATGATTCTAATTATGTTGTAGATAGTACATTTTTCCAATTATGGTATGCTGCAGACTCTATAGATATTACTTCTACGTTTCAGTTGTCCTATTTCCCAAATACAGTTGATTCGATTTTTAGTGAATATGAAAGTCATTATCTTAATCCATCCTTTACGGAATTATCTGCTATATCAGTACAAATTGCACAGACAACTTTGGTGCAAGAATCAGAGGACACTGTATCTGATAATCAAGCGCCTCCTTACTTATATTTTCCCATAGATTCATCTGTAATTCTCGCTTTTGCAGATACAATGCTGGCAAATTATACTTTCATGATTACAGCTGTAGATTCATTGGATTCTCGTATCGGATTTGAAAGTAGGGAGGGTGGTACTACTTTATCTCCCAGATATCATCTAAATTATCAGTACACTTCAACAGATACATTAGGCGTTACAACAACCGATACAATTTCTACATCGTTTCTTACCGTTGCTGATTTATCTTTTACCCAAGCACCTGGAGTCGTGGATTCCGATTCTACAAATCTCACAATTGGTAGAGCGAATGGCTTTAAATCTTTGGTGAAACTTGATATAGATTCACTCGATTTTCCCACAAATACTACCTTTCGGAAAGCAGATTTTACTTTTGAAGTTGAAGAAGGTGATTCACTCGATGGATTCAAAGTAATTGGTTATCCGCTAGAAAGCAATCCACTGACTTTTTCTTATCAAGAATTGATTGAAGATTCATATCAAACGGAAACCTCATATTTTATCAGTGGTACGGTATCCGGTGGAATCATTACTCTGGATTTAAAATACTATATTCATGGGATTATGCAGGGGAAAATTCAAAATTACGGAATCAAATTGTATTCTAGCGTTACAAATGATCCATATCAAATGATACATCTGGAAACAGCGAGTCCTGACAGTATAGATCCAATATTGAAGGTACAATATGTTTACCCGTAAACTGATATTTATACTCGGATTGCTGACATCGTTAGGTGGATCTCAAAGTATGTATCATGCATACGGGTTGGGAATGCATTTTCCTGCGCAAGATGGTGCAACACTTGGTATATCCGGGACAGGCTTAGTACCAGCGTATCGATTCGGTTTATCTCTCAATAATCCATCTACATGGAACCGATTTATGTTTTCAACACTTTCCAGTGCTTATAGTGGTTTACGTGTTGATCAACTTTCGTCATCAGTAAGGAATGAAATTTCCGGTTTAGATAGATTGCAATTTATTATTCCGATAAAAGGAAAATATGGTTTTGGCCTCGGAATAAAACCCTATAGTCAGCAAAAATTTTCTTTCACTTATGAATCAGGTTCAATGATTTTGGATCAAGACACGCTAACGCTATCTAAAGAATTTTCAGGTAGGGGAGGAATATCATCATTGTACACTGGAATTAGCTTTCCAATATCTGAAAAAGACCAAGTCGGAATTAAATTTGATTTCCTTTTTGGATCATCCAGATTCACAAATAATTTATTAATAGATTCAGATCGATTCCAAACCAACTCAAGACATTTTTATTCCGGAACAGTGCTGAATGTTTATCTTTCATCAAATCGATTCAAATTATTTAATAAGGAAATTCACACATTTGCATCTGCCGGCCTAACCTTAAGTCCACTTACTGTGCATAAAACAACGAATCAACTTTATCAAGATATCAATAATAATGGTATTTACGATATTTATGATTTTCCCGATTCTGTTTCCGAAGAGATATCTACCACATTAAATGCATATTCACCACAGGAATTTGGATTTGGATTTGACATTGGTATAACGGAATCTGTTCACTTATTAAGCGAGGTTTATGTTTGGAAAAATGGTGCCAATGTTACTGCAGATTTTTCAATTTTAGATGATCACATTAAACAATGGACTCATATGAATGTGAGTTTGGTATCTTTTGCTTCACCCACTCCAAAGGTATGGTATGAAACTTTTCATTTTAGGACTGGTGCTTATACGCGAAAAGATGAATTTTTAAATAATCAGAATTCTGTGATTGAACTTGGCGCTTCATTAGGTTTTGGAATAAATTTCGGGTTCCCTGTCAACCAAATTGACATCGCATTAATGGCAGGTGAAAGACAAATGGGATCGACGAAAACTGAATCAATTCGACGACTTACAGTTAGTGTAAATTTAACAGATATTTGGTTCATAAAAAGGAGACATCGAAATTGAAAAATATTATTAAACAAACAGTTGCTCCCAATATTTTAATATTTGCTGGGTTGGTTTTAACTATGTGCGCTCCACCTGTTGATACGGATGGAATTGATGAAAGAGAAACTGCACGGTTAGATTCGTTAAGACGCGTTAAGTGTCCTAGATTAATGAGTAGCGCTGCTGAGTATTATAAAAATAGAGACTGGGAATCAACCGTTAGGGTTTATGGCGATATAGTGGATTTAGGGTGTGATCAACTAGATCCTAAAGGTGTGTACCTTTATTATGCAATCGCGTATGAATATTTAGGGAAATTTGACCAATCTGAATCAGTACTGTTGCAAGGCCTACAAATTTTACCGGATAATGTGGAACTGAGAAAACGATTAGCGTATTCTTATAAAAAGCAAAATAAACTTGAAGAGCAAATTGAAGAGTATGACAGATTAACTCTATTGGCACCTGATGATATTGCATTTAAAAAAGAATTAGCTGAATTATATGGAAGCCAAAAAAGATATTCTGACCAAATTATTATATTAAAGGAAATTTTAAATTTAGATCCTGATAATGAATCTGCTCAAGGTGATCTTGCAAATGCCTACGAACTCAGTGGAAAAGATCCAATGGATGTGTTTGAAGCAAGGTGGCTTAAAAACCAAGAAAATGTATCTTATGGTATAGATTACGCTGATCGGTTAGTGGTAGCAGATAGACCTTCTGAAGCAACGAACGTGTTAAGATCCGTATTGAACGTTGATAGAACAAGCAAAATCGCTTGGCGAAAACTTGCTGAAGCTTATTACGGTGCAAACGACCTAGAAAAATCAGCCGATTCCTATGGTGAACTATTTAAGTTGGGAAAGAGAGATCATCGGGTAGCCATCAAGATTTCATCTATTCAAGTTGAATTAGATGATTTTGAAAATGCTATTCGTTGGGTAAATAAAGCAATTTCTATATCTGCTGCCGGTGAATCTTTTGCACAAAAAGGTAATGTTTATTACAAAGCTTTTCAATTTTGCAGATCCAGGGATATCTCAATAGAAGATAAAATTGTAGCAACCTTAGCAAAACAAAACTATGAAGCTGCGGAAGCAAAAGGATTTAGACGTTATAAAAATTCACTAGATTGGCTAAAAGCAAATGAAGTATTATTTGGAAAAGCTGAATGGTTTATGATGGATAAAAATAGGAAATTACAAGGCTCTATAACCCCCAATTCGCAGTGTTACAATTGGATAAAAGAAGAACTGAAAAAAGATTCATCTTGGTAAAGATTTTTGTCGAATGCCGTTAGACTATATCAAATCCAGCGATCCTGAATTATATGAAATTATCGGTCGGGAAATATCACGGGAAGAATCAACTTTAGAGCTTATTGCATCTGAAAATTTTGTAAGTTATTCTGTTTTGGAGGCTTCCGGTGGGGTAATGACCAATAAATACGCCGAAGGTTATCCAGGGAAGCGCTATTACGGTGGATGTGAACATGTAGATGAGGCCGAAAATCTTGCGCGCGAACGGGCTAAAACGCTTTTTAATGCCGAGTATGTGAATGTTCAACCACACTCCGGATCGCAAGCCAATATGGCCGCTCTCCTTACTTTTTTAGAGACGGGTGATACTATTATGGGGCTTGATCTTGCTCACGGCGGACATTTAACGCATGGAAGCCCGGTGAATTTTTCAGGCAGATTATTTAATGTGGTTTCCTATCAGGTGAATAAAGATACCGGAAGAGTGAATTTTGATGAAGTAAGTCAATTGGCAAAGGAGCACAAACCCAAATTAATAATTTGTGGAGGAAGTGCTTACCCAAGGATGATCGAATTTGAAGATTTTAAAATAATTGCTGACCAAATTGGTGCTTTTTTAATGGCTGACATTGCTCATCCTGCGGGTCTTGTCGCAACGGGTCATCATCCATCACCAATGCCGTATTGTGATGTGGTCACGACAACTACCCATAAAACCCTTCGAGGTCCAAGAGGAGGAATGATTTTATTGGGTAAGGACCAAGAAAATACATGGGGAAAAGTTGCACCAAAATCCGGTCGAACAAAGATGATCTCGGAGCTGATTGATTCATCCGTTATGCCCGGGATTCAGGGGGGACCATTAATGCATATTATTTCTGCAAAAGCTGTTGCATTTGGCGAAGCATTAAAACCGGATTTCAAATCTTACATTCAGAAAGTAGTTGATAATGCAAAGTCCATGGAAGTTGAGTTTAAAAGCAAAGGTTACCATCTTGTGTCCGGAGGAACAGATACACATGTTTTGCTTATTGATTTGACGGATAAAAATATTCATGGTAAAGCTGCTGAGAATGCGCTTGGAAGAGCAGGCATTACAGTGAATAAAAATATGGTTCCGTTTGATTCTAGAAGTCCAATGATTACCAGTGGAATTCGTATTGGAACTCCTGCTATTACAACCCGTGGGATGAATCAAAACGAAATGAAATTGATTGTATCCATGATTGATGAGGTTATCGCCAATCCTGAAGATGAAAAAATATCAAATTCAGTTCGATCCCAAATAAATGATTTATGTTATTCATTTCCGATTTTTGAGAATTAATGAAGCCTGATTTGCTTTCTAGCCTCAATTAAATTTCTTAAACTGTTCTATGAAAAATCCACATCGGACTTTTGCATACGGAACAATTATATTTTTCTTATTCATTGCGGGATGTTCGCCTGCTTTTATTTATCACCATCATCCTGATATTGCAAAAGCCTATCTATTGCACAAATCTGATCGGGCGAAAAATGCCGCTGAGGAAGGATCTGCTACCATTGAAATATTGGTAAATGCATGTTCCTTAATGACGATGTATCAGTATGCTTTTACTATGGAATTGGCTGATCGAATGATTGAGATTGACTACGATAAAGGAACGAAATTGTATGCAGAATCTCATTTGAATTTTATCAAAGCTTACCATTTCGGTGAAAGAGCTATCGAAGAAAAACACCCCGGATTTGGTGAATGGTTGAGTGGGAAATCCCAAATTAAACCTAACTTTGATGAATATGATGTGTCTATTTTATATTGGACGGGCGCAGCATTGGGTGGCGCAATTTCATCCAGCCGTGGAAATCCAAATTGGATAATTCGTCTTCCGAAAGTTGGTACATTATTTAAGGGAGCGTTATCTATTAACCCGGATTGGAAAAAAGGTGCCCTTTATTCTGCAATGATATCATTTTCAATGAGCCAGCCTGATAATTATTCTTCGAACTTAAGAACTGCTGAAAATTATCTTTTCAAAGCCGATAGAGCTTCTGGTGGATTCCATACAGCTGCTCAACTTACATTTGCTGAAACAGTTTCGGTGAAATCTCAGGATAAGGATGAATTTTTAAAAAAAGTGAACAAAGTGCTTAATCAAGAAAATAATAATGAAATTGAAAACATGATTATACGGCAGAGAGCGGAATGGTTGTTAACTCGAACAGAAGATTTATTTTATTAAGGGTCATGACTAGAATGCATAAGACAAAAGGCTGTAAATTCTTGTATGACAATGAGAAACAAGTATGTTAAGCGTTCCCATATTTCTGAGAAGAAATTTAGACAGTTGGTTAAGCTGTTTTCTTTGGATCTGAACGCAGTTCAAATCAGTGAACTTTCCCATCTTAATCGGAATACTGTTAACCGTTATCTTAAGGCTATTCGAATTAGAATCGCTGAGCTTTGTGAAATTGAATCGCCACTTAGTGGTGAAGTCGAAATAGATGAAAGTTACTTTGGGGCAAAGCGAGTTAAAGGAAAGCGCGGTCGCGGTGCTAGCGGTAAAACAATTGTATTTGGAATTCTCAAACGAAAAGGTAAAGTTTATACAGAAATTGTCCCAGATGCTCGACGGAAAACGCTTCAGGATATCATACGGGGACGAGTAGATATGAAAACTATTATACATTCAGATGGTTGGAGAGGTTATAATGGATTGGTCGATTTGAGATACAAAAAGCATTTTAGAGTCCATCATGGAAAGAATGAATTTGCAAGAGGACGGGCACATATTAATGGGATTGAAAGCTTCTGGGGGTATGCTAAAACCCGGCTTTCTAAGCATCGCGGTATTCATAAAATTTCGTTCTATTTCCATTTGAAAGAAAGTGAGTTTAGGTTCAATTTTAGGCATGAAAATATCTACCAAATATTACTCGAAAACTTTCGAAATAACCCGCTAAACTAGTCATGACCCTTATTAATATGAAGAGACTTTTATGTTTCATAATTGCATTAGCGATTTCAATTTCCATATCGCCGGCAAAAAAAACAAAAATCAAAATGGCAACCCTTGCGCCGGAGGGCACCGAATGGCATGGCTTGTTGATGAAAATGGGTCAAGAATGGAAAGAGGCAACACTTGGGCAAGTAAATCTCAGAGTTTATCCCGGTGGTGTTGTTGGGGACGAAAGAGATATGATACGGAAAATGCGGATCGGTCAAATTCAAGGTGCAGCAATCACCTCAGAAGGATTAACAGAAATAAATCCTCAATATTCTGTCTTTTTTGTTCCCATGCTATATCAAAATTTTTCGGATTTGGATTTGCTGTATGAAAAACTTGGAAGCGACTTGATCAAAGATTCAGAGAAAAATGGTTTTAAAGTTCTCATGATGGTTGATGTGGGTTGGGTGTATTGGTTTTCCTCTGATTCAATTCACACACCGGATGACCTCCGCAAACAAACTATTTTTAGTTGGGCGGGAGATTACCGTACTGCGGCATTGTGGGAAAAATCTGGATTTAAAGTTGTACCGCTGGCTATGACAGACATGCTTTCTGGTCTTCAGACTGGTATGATCGATGCAATGGCCTTTAACCCGATGTATGTTTTATCACAACAAAGTTTTGGTATCACAAAGTATATGCTTGATATGAAATGGGGTACGCTTTCCGCGGCAGTAGTACTGGATATTAGAACATGGAATAAAATTGATCCTGAACATCAGATTAAAATGCAGGAAATTTCAAACAAGATTTCCACTGAATTTCAGAAAAAAAACCGATTAGAATCAGATAGCGCGATTAATGTTATGAAGGAATATGGGTTAACAGTTACCACGCCAACAAAAAATGAATATGAAGAGTGGAAAACATTGGTAGAGTCTATGTACCCTTTGATTCGCGGTCAGGTTGTAGAAGAAAATATATTCGATAGAGTAATGGAATTTAAAGACGAATTAGAATCGAATCCTTGACGCATTCTGTAATTGTATCACAATGTAAAATATAATGATGGCTGAGATTAAAGAAAAAGATAGATTCGTAGATAGGCTCAAATGGGGTGAAGACACTCTTGCTTTGGTAGTATTTACTGTAATGGTCTTTCTTCCTGCATTTGAAACAATCACTCGATTATTCGGCCGACCGGGCGTTCCCGCATCTGCTGTAATCGTTCAACATCTTACACTTTGGATAGGATTTATCGGAGCTGTACTAGCAGCGAGGCAGAATAAACTTCTCGCATTAACAACGCATCCGCTATTTGTCCCAGACGAGGCATTCCATTTTGGAAGGTGGGTAGCAAAAAATATTTCTTTACTTGTGGTGGTAACTCTCGCGTGGGGGAGTTGGCAATTATTACGCATTGAATATCAATATCCAATGGATATTGCTCCCAATATATCCCGATGGGTTGCACAATTAGTTATGCCAATCGGATTTAGTTTAATTGCGCTTCAAATTTATTTCAGTAGTTCGAATGATCGTTTACTTCGAGCTTCAATGGCATTGGTTATGGTTATCTTTTCTATGATTGCTTTAACCGACACGTTTCAAGATGTGTCATGGATTGCTTGGTTAGGTTCTGCAATTTTACTGATTTCTCTCATTTACGGCGCTCCGATATTTGTGGGATTGGGCGGTATTGCCATTTTATTTTTCTGGAAGGAATATATTCCGGCCTCCGCAATCCCAACAGAGGCTTATAGAATTGTAGTATCTCCAACACTTGCAACCATTCCATTATTCACGCTTGCCGGATATATTTTAGCAGAGAGCGGAGCATCAAAACGAATGGTCAAATTGTTTCGTGTTTTGTTCGGATGGATTCCGGGGGGAACTCCCGTTGTAATTGTTATTTTATGCGGATTTTTTACTGCATTAACTGGTGGTTCCGGTGTTACCATTTTAGCATTGGGAGGCATTTTGTACCCGTTAATGTTGGGAGAAGGATATTCTAGGTCATTTTCTCTTGGACTAATTACCGTTGCCGGTTCACTCGGTCTTTTGTTTCCTCCTAGTTTGCCGGCTATTATTTACGGAGTAACAGCCAACGTATCTGTAAAAGATATTTTCATTGGTGGATTGGTACCGGGAACGGTTTTGGTTTTGATGGTTGCCGGTTTTGCTGTTTGGCAGGGGAGGCGAAAGAAAAAAGAATATGACAAACTGAACATTTTAGAAATTCTGAAAGTTTTATGGGAGACCAAATGGGAAATTATTATTCCTGTTATTATTTTGGCTGGAGTGTTCGGTGGTTTTACAACATTGGTAGAAACGGCCTCTCTAACGGTTGTTTATATATTTTTTATTGAGGTGTTTGTTTATAAAGATCTGAAAATCAATGATCTTCCAAAAATCGTCATTGATTGCGCTATATTAATTGGTGGCGTTCTTATTATTCTTGGTGTTGCGATGGGCCTAACCAGTTATTTTGTAGATGCAGAGATTCCAACACAACTGCTTCACTGGGTTGAAGCGAGCATTCAATCTAAGTATGTGTTTTTGCTTATGTTGAATATTGTGCTTCTCGGTGTGGGTTGCATGATGGATATTTTTTCAGCCATCATAGTTATCGTTCCACTTATTTCACAAATCGGCGCTCATTTTGGCATTCATCCTGTTCATTTAGCAATTATTTTTATAGCTAATATGGAATTAGGGTTTTTGACGCCTCCCGTCGGAATGAATCTCTTTTTATCGGCGTATAGATTTGGAGAGGATATGCCAACCGTTTACAAGGCGACATTGCCTTTTTTCCTGATACGTTTACTGGCAGTACTTGCAATCACATATATTCCGTTTTTGACTCTTGGTTTACTAAAGTGATGTACTTCACAGGAAAATTGGGAACCAATTGCTAATATATTCATTACTTGATTGACAATAAACAGGGCAATAGATTCGCCCGTCTTTAAAGGACTTTCTATTCAATAACGCTAACAGATTAAGTCATAAATAATAAACCTGAGGGGAAACCCTCTTAAACATAGGAAAATACTATGAAAAGCCGTTTGGCACATATCTGTTTTGCGTTCATTATGTTTTCCAGCTCAACTTTATTCGCAAGTGAAGCTGGAGCCATCTTTCTACTTATTTCTCCAGGAGCCCGCGCAGGTGGAATGGGAGAGGCGCAGGTTGCTGTGGCGAATGATGCATATGCAAGCTATTGGAACCCTGCAGGTTTAGCATTTTTAGAAGGATCTGAACTTGCGCTCATGCATGTAAATTGGCTTCGAAATCTTGCTGATGATTTATATTATGAATTTCTTGCTTATCGAAAATCTTTTCCCAATTTGGGGACACTTGGTGGGCACATTATCTACTTGAGTCTTGGAGAACAGATTCGAATGGATGAATATGCACAGTATCAGGGAAAATTTACATCATATATGGTCGCGGGAGCTGTGTCGTATAGTGCACTTTTATCTAGAACTTCTTCACTAGGACTCAATGCAAAAGTATCTTATCAACATCTTGTTGAAATGGGCACCGGAAGTGAAAAAGGGAAAGGGACTTCGATGGATTTTGGCTTTGATATTGGATATATGAAAAAGGAATTTTTGACGCCAAGATTAGACATCGGGTTAAACTTGTCAAATATCGGTCCGAAAATATCATTTATCGATCCAGATCAAGCTGATCCTCAACCAACTAATTTGACAATTGGCTTTAACTATGCATTAATCCAATCCCAACATAATAACCTTAATATTGTGTATGATGTCGATAAAATGCTTGTTGCCTCTTATCCTGACATGGATTGGAACGGTGACGGTGCGATTGGCGGTTTTGATGAAGATGGGCACGTAAGTCTCTCAGGCGATTACAGTTCAGATGGGAAAATTGAAATTGCCCATACCGATCCGATTTATCTTGCGCTGTTTACCTCTTGGGTGGATGATTGGTTGCTTGGTGGCGACATGGACCGAGCAATTTCCGGGGAAGAACCTGATAGAAAAATCGGAGGGTATTCTTGGGATGAAAGCTTAGATGATGGCAATGGAATTCCTGATAAAGATGAAATGATTAATTCGACTGAATCCGGTGCAAAATATGGTGATGCCGATTGGGGGATTTACAACGAATGGGGTCAAAAAGAAGTTGGATCGGGAGACGACAGAACTATTTCTAATGAATTAGATAAACTAGTCCATAACGTTGGAGTTGAATATTGGTATTCCACATATTTTGCGTTACGAGCTGGATATTATTACGACAAAACCGGTAAAATCGATAATCCGACATTTGGTGTTGGACTGCGTTTTGGGGGATACGGTTTTGATTTTGGATATACTTCAGGTGAACCGGGTCATCCTCTGACGAATACGATGCGGTTTTCTCTGAATATGCTTTTTTAATCGTTTCGAATTTCCGGGACGATCTAGATGAGCCAAGTATTTCGCGGACTACTATTAGTCTGCATGAATTTTTCTTTACCTTTCCCTTTAGGTGCTTCAAAAGGTGATTTGAAAATTTGCGCGATTAGAGTTTCATTTCAAAATGATAACAAGTCCTCGACCACAGGAGACGGAAGCTTTCTTTCTGTCTCTGAATATGCGAAGTGTGACGATTATCCAATTGATCCGCCACCACATGATAAAGATTATTTTTGGTCACAATTGACAGCTGTAGATTCCTATTTTTCTAATGTTTCCTACGGTTCTTTTGGAATAGATTTAGATTCATCAGCTGTTTTCCCTTCCTCTATAATCGGTTCGTACGAAGTAGGAAACACAATGGATTATTACAATCCTTACGGTCGTGACGACATTCAAGAAGAACGCATTACGTATTTGTTTAATGATGCCGTACAAAAGGCCTATGAAATTGATTCTATTAACTTTTCTGCTTTTGATTTGATCGTTGTATTCCATGCTGGAATCGGTCAGGATTTTTCTCTTCCTTTTTTAGATCCCACTCCAGAAGATATTCCTTCAACGTATGTTGATAACGATATGATTGCTTCTTATATCGGGCACAATATCAATATCAATGAGCATACCATATGGCATGGCATTATTTTACCTGAAACACAAAATCATCTGCATTATGACATTGCAGAATCCATGTTTTATGGTTCTTCGAATCCATGTGAATACCAATATGGATTAACGGGTACATTTGCTCTGATGATCGGATTTGCTACAGGACTTCCTCCACTGTGGGATACGAAAAATGGTGTGAGTGGCATTGGCATTTTTGGACTTATGGATCAAGGTTCTAATAATGGGCGGGGTATAATTCCTGCACCACCGAATGCATGGACAAGGTATTTTTTAGAATGGGAAGAACCGGTGACAGTTATTCCGGGAGAAAGCGTTTCACTTCCTTCTCGAGCAGAAAACAATGTCGTAAAAATTAACATCAATCCAACCGAATATTTTCTCATTGAAAACAGAACCAACTGGTTTCGAGATTTCGTGAGTATTGACTCTGTTAGATATGCAGAATTTCTCGAAAATGATTCATATCCTGCCTATGTTCAATTGGTGGCTGATTCTATTGGCGCGACAACAGATTCCAATGGGGTTATTGTTTCAATTCCGGATTATGATATTGGCTTGCCCGGTTCCGGGCTTTTGATTTGGCATATTGATGAAACGGTCCTTCAAAACGGATTATCCGATTATACCATTAACGCAGACAGAACTCTTTTTGGCGTAGATCTGGAAGAAGCGGACGGTGCGCAGGATATTGGATATCCGTCCATATTTCTCTTTACCGATCCGAGCGCCGGATATTTTGGCGATATGTGGTATAAGGGAAATCTTGAATATGAACGCGCAAATCCCAATTACGAGGGAATGTCCCCGGAATTGGGCCCTTTGACATTTCCCGATTCAAGGTCAAATACTGGTTCCTCTTCGTATATCAGGATTGGCGATATCAGTGCGCCCGGAGATACCATGACATTTACCGTGTCAAATGCTCTTTTGGCGTCCGGTTATCCAGATACGTCACTTCATATCGGATTGATACACGATTTTGACGGCGACGGTGCTATGGAACTGGTCGGCGGTACGGATAGCATTTGGGTCGGAAGCTTAACCAATCGTTCTACTTTTTACCACCCAACCGGAATCGTGTATGATTTTTCGGTGGATACCAATTCCACCGGTTCGGATGATGTGGTTATTAATGAACTCAGAAATAATTCTACGGTGATTTCATTATTTTCGTGGAATGCTTCCGATTCAACATTTGATTTTTTATCTGATACGTCATTTTCGGATGATGAGGTGTTGTTCGTTGATAATCCGAATTGGTATTCAATCCGTTTTACGGAGAGTACAAAAGCTGACACTTTTAAAACATTAGCATTTAATACCGAATCCACTGAATTGACCTATACATTGAACGGCATAAATCTGTCACTAGTAGATATTGATCTAGATGGAAACGCGGATGTTCTTACTGTGGACACACTTGGTTTCCTCTCTGGATCGCATTTTTACTTTTATTCAGATGTTTTTTATTTTTTTGTAAATACTCAAAGCGATGGAATGGTCTCAATAGCTGGCTTTCCTGTTCAAATTGATTCCATCGAAGCTCAAACACCTCTCGTAAAAGATTTATTCGGAGATGATCATCCTGAAATTGTTCTTCAAAACGCATTAGGCGAAATTCTGATTTACAATTGGAAAGGAAATTTGGAGTATAGACTGACTGATTACGGAAGCCTCATTTGCTTGGGTGAATATGGCGGACAAAATGCAATTGTTACCGAATCCGCCATTTGGATTTTCGATGCTGTTTCCGAGAATTACGGGAATGAATGGACGTCCACGCATCACGATTTTGGGAATTCACGAACTTTAGTTAGCTCGGTTCCGGTCACAACTCCTGATGAATCGGTGCTGATAGACAAATCTAAAACGTATGTTTACCCAAATCCAGTGGAGGGAAATACGGCAACCATCCGCGTCCAGGTGGAATCGGCAAATGCAGTTGAAATTAACATTTACGATCTTGGCGGATATTTTGTCAAAAAAGTGGATTTCGATTATGTACAGGAAGGATTACCAAACGAATACAGCTGGGATGTTTCCAATCAGGAAGCCGGAGTGTATTTTGCGAGGGTGACGGCGAGCAAGGGAAGCCAATCCGAGGAAAAAATCATTAAAATCGGAATTATCAAATAATCCTATACCCAATGTTAAATCGCCTTTCGCTCATTTGTTTCACGTTTGGATTTGTCCATGGACAAACGGTTCATTACAACCATCCTGAATTAGATTGGCGGACGTTTGAGACGGAACATTTCAAAATTCATTATTATGATGAAACAGAGCCGATTGCCCGGGAGGGCGCATTTGCCGCTGAAGAAATTTATCCAGCAGTAACAAAGATGTACGAGCACGAGCCCAAAGAAAAAACGCATATCATTTTTACGGATACGGATGATATATCCAACGGGGCCGCATATTATTTTGATAACAAAATTTTAATCTGGACGTCGCCGCTAGATTTTGAATTGCGCGGAAGCCACCGATGGATTCAGAATGTTATTACGCATGAATTTGTCCACATTATTTCCCTGCAAAAAGCGATGAAAGCCGGCACTCGATATCCCGGTGCGTATCTTCAATGGCTTGGCTATGAAGATGAAAAGAGAGAAGATGTGCTGTACGGCTATCCGAATACTATTGTCAGTTATCCAATTCCGGGAACTGCAGTCCCGCCGTGGCTTGCGGAAGGCTCGGCACAAGTGATGTACAAAGGCGCCGATTGGGATAATTGGGACACCCACCGCGATATGATTTTGCGCGATCGAGTGCTACACGGAAAAATGCTTTCGCTAACGGAAATGAATACCTTCGGGAAGCGCGGCATTGGGAATGAAAGTGTGTACAACGCCGGATTCGCTTTCTGCCAATATATTTCAGTGAAATACGGTGATAATACGCTGAAAGAAATAATGACCGCACTTTCTTTGCCTTTCGAATTTTCCATTGAAAGCGCCCTAACAAAAGCAACCGGAACTAATGGAAAAACAGTTTATGCCAATTTCAGGAATACGCTGGAGAAGCGTTATGATTTACTGACCGAATCCATAATCCAAACTGAAAAAGAAGGCGAGATATTGGTGTCAGACGGAACTGCAAATCTGTGGCCGATTTGGTCGCCGGACGGATCTTCTTTCGCATACCTCAGCAATCAGAAAAAGGATTATTTCAGTCAAACAGATTTATATGTGTATTCCATGGATATGAAAGATTCCGAGCTAATCGCGGAGGCCGTAATATCCGCGCCATCGTGGAACGAGGACGGCACGGTTCTTTATTATGCCAAAAAATCGAAATTCCCGAATAAAACCGGTTCTAAATATTTTGATATTTGGATGTACGGTTTTCTCGAAGAAAAGGAAGAACGATTAACAAAAGACAGTCGAGCTTATGCGCTTGCTTTTATTCCGCGCGATAATGCAGTCGCATTTCTTTCTACCAAGGGAGGGAATCAAAATATTCAGATTTTAGACCTTGCATTGAATACGATTTACGATGTGACTCAATTTTCTGATCACAGGATTTTATCCGGTCTGCAGTATGATAATGTAAAGCATCGGCTCATTTTTGACGAAACACAAAATCATTTCAGGAATATCCGGTTTTTATCTCTTGCCGACACAGCTCTTGGAACGCTTCTGCAAAACGATGCGTGGGATGAACGCAACGGAACGGTCGGACCTGAAAACCAATTCATATACTCGGATGACCGATCGGGGATTTTTAATCTCTATAGCTTTGATGAATCTTCCGGTGAAAATGGATTTATTACCAATGTGACCGGAGGCGCATTTATGCCTTCTGTCAACGAGAATGGTCAGGTTCTTTATTCACTTTATAAAAACGGAAAATACACGATTGCGTTTATGGACTCCATGAGCATTATTCCGGATAATCATGTTGGATATAGTGCCGGGTATTTCAGGAGGAATGCATCTTTGTCGGAACCGATGACAACACAACTTTCTGAGCCGGGAAAAGAGTATGAAGATCAGTTTCCACCCATGTTTATCCTTCCGAGGCTAACGATGGATTACAACTCTATCAAACCGGGATTTTATTTTTATTCCTCTGAGGTGCTTGAAAGATTATCATTGTTTGGCGCAGGGTCATTAAATCCTGATGGCGATGCAGATATGTTTTTTCTTTTTGAATTCAAGCGGTTTTATCCGACGTTGTATTTTGAAACATTCTATATCACGCGTAATCGGTTTGAACGAGGCAAATTGGACGATGTAAGGGATGTGGACGATAATTTAAGGTTTCGCCTGCTACAATTCAATTGGGGCGCGAGAATGCCGATTAAGGGCGTCGCATCCCTGGAAGTGGGAATGACGTGGCAGCAATACCGTGCATTTGTAAAACGTTCGTTAGATTTGGAACATTTGGAAGCAGGTGTGGCTTACGATTATTTCCGCGGTGTATCCGGATTTGCAAAAGGAAATATCAGCACAGTTCCCAATCGTGTGGATAAGAATATTAATCCATCTGGAGGATTTACATTCAACATCCGATACGACTATGATAAAAACGATTTTATTGACGGATTAAATTTATCTAATTCCGGTACTTTATTAGAAGAATTCGCTGATAATTCCACACATCGCGTTTCGGCAGATTTTTCGATGCATGCGGCAATTCCATTTACGGACAGATGGACTCTTTCGTTTGGAGGTATGGCAGGGTGGATGTCCAACACAAAAGCAGATTCATTTTTTAATTATTTTGGTGGCGGCCTACCTGGAATTAAAGGATATCCGTTTTACAGCATCGAAGGAAACAGACTGTTAACAGGCGATCTGATACTTAGAATTCCCATCTTTAAAGAGAAGCACTGGGTATTGGGACCAGCAATTATTCAGAACAGTGTGGTTGGTTTCGTATTTCAAACCGGCGATGCGTGGACGACTTCATTATCAGATTTTTCGCTAAAAAATTCAGTTGGAATTCAGTGGCGGATTAATGGGTATTCCTATTATAATTTTCCTACTGCAATTGCCCTTGAAATTCACCGCGGACTAAATGAGTTCGAATGGACTGGGCGCGGAACCAATGTTACGTACGGAAAACAAAACAGATTTTATTTCACCCTCTTATTCGGATTCTAATATGAAATACATTATGTCTATTTTTCTCTTTGTTTCTCTCTGTCAACCGGAAGGGTTATATTTTGATAATTACAGTTATCGTTTGAATCCTGATTCTGTCGAAATTGTAGAAGAAAAAGAAAATACATCCATTCAACCGATTCATTATCCAGCCAGACCAATGCTTTATTCGTTGATTCTTCCGGGCGCAGGGCAAGTGTATAATAAATCACCGTGGTGGAAATCAGCTCTCTTTGCCGGGGTAGAAGTTACAGGAATAGCGATGTGGTGGAATTGGAAATCCCGGGCGGAAGATATCAGGCTTGAATATGAAGCCTACGCTGACGAGAATTGGACTTTATCAGATTGGTACACAAATACGAGACTTATTTTTCCCGATACCTATTCAACCATGTTTGCCGGTACACATAAAATTACTCTAAAAACAGATGATGGATATTTTTCATCAGCATTTTTAGATTCTTTATGGGGACTTTATGGATCAGACATTCAATATATTCGTGATCGAAACTTTTATGAAAATATCGGGAAATACGATCAATTTGTCGGTGGGTGGGATGATTGCTATGACGAAGATGGGAATCAAATTTGGTTTGAAGAAGCAAAAAGTGTGGGCGATAGCACGGAATACATCAAGCTCACGCCAAAGAAAAACTATTACAGAGATCTCCGGTTTGATAGCAACACACTTCTTGATTACTCAAAATATGCAATAAGCGCTTTGATGTTCAACCATGTTATTAGTGGATTAGAAGCTGTGTGGTCTAGTTCAGCCGGGAAAAAAGAGGAATCGGATAATGATGAAATTCAATCAGATATCGGTTTGTTGTACAATCGAAAATCGCCTGCAGGAATTGGTGGAATTTATGTATCCTTTAAGTGGTAAATTAACACATTGAATAAATCACGTAACTGAAAGTATAAATAACTATAACGCTATGAATAAATTTATAATTATCATCCTTACGACTCTGGCTATGCTCGTGAATGCTTGCAGCGCGGGAAAGGGTAAAATCAAACTCGAAGAAGAGGTCAAAACGCGTTTTGACAAAGGGATGTATTATCTCGGAAAAGAAAGATATCTTCGTGCTCAGGAAGAATTCACGTATGTTGTCATAAGCGGGTCCCATACTGAATTAGGGGATGATGCGCAGTTTTATCTGGCGGAATCTTACTTTTTAAATGAGGAATATGTTCAAGCAATCGCAGATTATGATCAGCTCATAAGGAAAATGCCTTTTACACCGTTCATGCAAAAATCGCGATATCGCATTTGCGAATCTTACGTTCAAGAATCTCTACCCTATTACAAGGATCAAACCTATACTGATAAAGCATTGGACAAATTACAAGAATTTTTAGATGATTTTCCGGCAACGAAACATAAAGAAGAAGCTACATCACTCATCCAAACATTGAGAAATAAATTAGCAAAAAAACTCTATGAAACGGGTGTTCTTTACATCAAACTTGATGAGTTTTCGTCTGCAATTTATTCGTTTGAAGAAATTGTAGAAAAGTATTTTGAAACAGAATATATCGGTCTTGCCCATGTAGGAATTATTAAATGTCATTCACTCGGAAAAGAATATAAAAAGGCTTCCGATTATTTCTCTAAAGTGGAAATAATGCTTCAAACGTTGGAATTAAGTGAGGAAGCATTAGGATTGATTGAGAAAACAGATCCTGCAAATGAGGAAAAAAGTAGATGAAAATTTGTTTATTCGGTGGAACATTTGATCCTCCGCATATAGGGCATTTGCTCGTAGCGCAAACTATTTTTGAATCTGAAAATTTTGATAAACTATTATTTATTCCAGCTCTCAATCCTCCTCACAAAGATACGAATAAGATTACTGCTATTGATCATCGCGTAAATATGCTGAAATTGGCGATTCAAAATAATCCACAGTTCGAAATATCTGATATAGAAGTCAAACGCGGCGGAATGTCCTATTCGATTGATACAATTAAACATCTGAAAAATGAGAATGGTGCTGCATCGGATGAGTTATTTTTTCTATTGGGCAGCGATTCACTTAAATCATTCCATACTTGGAGAGAACCAGAAAATATTTTAAAAGAATGTCAAGTAATTGTAGCAGTTCGTCCCGGCTTTCGTCCAAGTGATATTCCGTCGTGGATTCTAAGTAAAATTCAATTTGCAAATCTTCCTAGAATCGAAATTTCAGCAACCACAATTCGTGAACGATGGCAAACCAATAAAACCATCCGCTATATGGTTACTCAGCCTGTTTGGGAATACATTAATGAGAAAAACTTGTATCTCTAATGGATATAATTTCCGGAAACGCGATATCAATTTTTGGGTTAATATTAGGTGCAGTTTGCCTTTATTATGGCGCAGACTGGATTGTACGCGGTGGAAGCAATTTAGCCCATAAAATGGGAATTTCGAGATTGGCGATTGGTTTAACTATTGTTGCATTTGGAACATCTTTACCGGAATTAATCGTAAGCGTATTGGCTGCATTGAAAGATTCCCCATCAATTGCAATCGGAAATGTTGTTGGCTCAAATGTGGCAAACGTTGGACTTGTGTTGGGGGTTGTGGCGTTGATATTTCCAATATCGTACCGTTATATTACAATTAAACGGGATATTTTGATATATTTAGCATCGTGCGCCCTTTTTATTGGATTCATATGGGATGGGACAATTACTCGCATTGAAGGTGCCATATTATTTTCAGGACTCGTTGGATATATTTGGCTTAATATTAAAAGTCCGCATCCTATTGTATCGGAAGTAGATCAAGATAAACTTGATGCTGTCCTGAAATCATTTGTGACGCTTTTTATCGGCATGGCTGTTTTATCGATAGGCGCAAAAGTGTTTGTGGATTCTGCTGTAACGCTAGCCCATGCAATCGGTATTTCAGAAGTTGCGATTGGTATGAGCATTGTTGCTCTCGGAACATCGCTGCCGGAGTTGGCTACATCAATCGTGGCAGCTTTAAAGAAAGAACATGCAATATCCATCGGGAATATAGTAGGATCGAACTTATTCAATATCTTGTCCGTAATTGGAATATCGGCGATCATAAAGCCATTAACTTCTTCAACCAGTATTCTTTCTTTTGAAATACCGATCATGGTTGCATTTGGTTTGGTTCTCATTCCTCTTGGAATTATTTCTCAGCCTATATCAAAATTTAATTCTTTTTTGTTACTGTCTGGATATGTCGGATTCATTTATTTTCTGTTTTAGTGTACCAAAGACCGGGATTGTGAATCCCCATCTTCAAGGATTAGATTTACTACTATGATTCGGTTAAAAAATATATCTTTCTCATTTGATAGGGGATTTGAGCTTTCCAATATCAATTTTAATTTGGACGAGGGAGAATTCGCATTCCTCATCGGACCAACCGGTTCAGGAAAAACTACCTTACTTCGCATGATTTATATGGACCTTATACCGGATTCGGGTCAGATAGAAGTATTAGGACATAAATCCCAAAAAATTAAAAAGAGCAAAATTCCGTATTTCCGCAGGAGGATTGGAATGGTTTTCCAGGATTATCAATTGCTTGATGACAGAAATTTATTTGACAATATCGCCTTAGCACTTCACGTCATTGGCGATGACAAGGCGGATATTTATGATCGCGTGATGGAATCCCTAGATGATGTTGGATTAGCCGGTCGAGAAAAACATTTTCCTCACGAATTGTCTGGCGGAGAGCAGCAAAGGGCCAGTATTGCACGAGCCATGGTAAAAGAACCTGAATTAATTTTGGCAGACGAACCAACTGGTAACGTAGATCCCGTTGTTGCTTATGAACTTGTGAAATTGTTAGAAGAAATCAACAATGAAGGAACTTCTGTGCTGATGGCATCTCATAATTATGGTCTTATCAAAGGGCGTGGGCATCGAATCATAGAAATGCAGGATGGAGAACTTAGGAGAAACTGATGGATCAAATGCTTTTCTTATTGATAGAAGGTTCTCGGAATTTATGGAGACATAAACTTACGGCTTTAGGTGCCGTATTTTCTGTTTTTTTCACTCTTTTGTTGATTGGTATATTGCTTGTAATGAACGACAATACTGATAAACTTATTAATTATTTTCGAGGAAAATATAAAATTGAAGTATTTTTTAACGAAACCCTCACAAATGGTGAAGCAGAAAATATTGTAAAAAATATTAGGACAATTCCCGGCGTTCGATCAACAACGTTAATAACAAAAGAAGATGCAATGACAATTTTTAAATCGCAGTTTGAAGAAGATGTGATGGAATTGCTAGGCTACAATCCTTTCCCGGCAAGCTGTGTTGTGAATGTTGTTAAACAAAAAAATCGATTATTAACTGTTGATCCCATTATTCAGAGAATAAAATCTATCAAAGGCGTCAGCGATGTCCATTATCAGGGACGATTAATAAAGCGAATTGAAAGTTATTATCAGAAATTTCTGAAAGCGATAACCTATTTGTCCGGAATCGTACTAATCATTTCTATAATCATCATTTCAAATACTATTCGGCTCACCATTTATTCAAAAAAAGAATTGATCCGTGCACTTGAACTCATTGGCGCAACATCCTTATTTATTCAGGTCCCTTTTTTGGTAGAAGCTATGTTACACGGATTGATTGGAGCAGTATTGGCGATAATAACACTGATGGTTTCAGTGATGTTTGTGAATGCGAATTTGAGCGTTATGTACGGTATTTCTTTTGAATTGAATGGTATAGTTATTGCGTTGTCGTTAAGCGGAATCGGAATATTTATCAGCCTTATTGGTAGCCAGCGAGCTATCGCCCGGTTTTTAAAGTAGTTTTCGTCCGATTTCCAGCTTGCTCCAAGATAGACCATCGGTCTAATTTCCCAAGATATGATAGATCATAAAACAGACATTTTACTCGATAGGGAAGATGTAATTCTAAAAGCAACTATTGAGGATTTTATCCGATCTAATTCGCCAATTGGATCGTCGTTTCTTAAAGAACAACATCATTATAGTTTTAGCTCGGCCACGATTAGATCAACCTTATCTTCTCTTGAAGAAAAAGGTTTTCTTACGCACCCATATGTATCCGCTGGAAGAATTCCTACAGATTTGGGATACCGTTTGTATGTTGATGATTTAATGGAACCACATCCTCACACATCTTTAGGAAAAAACGAATTTATTCGCGACGTTGAAACCATTGCAACTAATATGGAAGAATTAATGCGTGGAACGGCTGTCATGCTTGCTAAAATTAGCAAGTTATTTGGCGTTGTTGTTTTAAAGGGATATGAAAAAAGTACATTATCAGATATTGAACTTGTACAAATTGGGTCTGACCGAGTCATGGTTGTGCTTGCAATGAAAACTGGTCTTGTACGATCCATCGTATTAAACCTGAAAGTGGATATCGGAGATCGTGATCTCAATTACGTGAACGAAGCTCTCCGAAATCGATTGGTTGGGTTAAATCTTAAAACCATTGTTGATAGTATAAAATCTCGGCTAAGAGATTCAGATGTTTTTGATCATGAAATTATTCAAATTTTACTGGATAAATCCACCAGCGTATTTGCAACTCAGAATGATGCTGTTGTCTTCACATCCTCCTACAGTGAATTATTGCATCAGCCCGAATTTCAAGATGCCCAATTGTTACAAGAAATTCTCCCGGCATTGGAGTCGGATTCTTTAGCAAATGATATTAATCTTATGGATATGGAAGAGTGGAAAGCTATTATTGGCGGCGAAAATGAAAATGAACGATTGAAAAATTGTTCTCTGATTTCCACTCCATTTAATGGAAACCACCTCAGCGGAAGATTGGCAATCCTTGGCCCAAAGCGTATGCGGTATTCAGAATTAAAAGAAATCCTTAATCAATTTGCATCCGGAATCCAAAATGTCTGTTAAAAAACCATCAATTCATAAGTCCAAAAAATCAAAGGATAAAAAACAAAAAAAACCAGCTAAAATCCAAAGTGATGATTTAATTCTAGAGTTGACTACACAAATGGCCGGAATGGAAGATAAGCACCTAAGATTAAAAGCAGAATTTGATAATTACCGAAAGCGAAAAGATCGGGAATTGGGCCAATTACTGATCTATGAAGGTTCTAATGTGATAACGGAATTTATTTCTGTGATGGATGATTTAGAACGCATGCAGGATGCAATTGATAGCGATTCTAATGGATCATCCGACACAATTCGTGAAGGAATTGACATGATTATGAAAAAGATCCATAAAAGATTTGAAGCGTTAGATGTACAATCGTTTACGGAACCTGGTGAAACATTGGATTTAGAGCTACATGAAGCAATGTTGGTCCGTAATGAAAAAGGTAAAAAAGAAAATGAAATTCTTGAAGTCTTTGAAAAGGGCTATCGCTACAAAGATAAAATTTTACGTCATGCTAAAGTTATTGTAAATAAGGTAGAATGAAAGATCTGTATGACATTATTGGGGTGAGCAAATCTGCCTCTGCGACTGAAATTAAAAAAGCCTACCGAAAAATTGCTATGAAATTTCACCCGGATAAAAATCCTGATGATAAGGAAGCGGAAAAGAATTTTAAAGAAGCAGCTGAAGCTTATGCAATTTTAAGTGATCCTCAAAAACGATCCCAATACGACCAATTTGGGCATGCCGGCGTTGGGATGGGCGGTGCGCAAGGCAGAGGTTTTTCAGGGACTCACATGTCTATGGATGATATCTTTAGCCAATTCGGAGATATTTTTGGAGATTTTAATCCATTCGAAAGTATTTTTGGCGGTGGTCGTTCGCAATCTAGGCGAATGAGAAAAGCTTCGGATTTACGTGCAACTATTACCCTTGATTTTCTTGAGATATTAAATGGTGTTGAAAAAACAATCAAACTTAAACGTAAAGAACCTTGTGAAACATGCTCTGGTTCTGGTTCAAAAGTTGGAACCGGTCCATCGTCTTGTAGGCAATGTGGTGGTGCAGGACAAGTTCGACAGGCAACTCAATCCTTGTTTGGGCAATCAGTCGTAGTACGGGAATGTCCAGTTTGCCGAGGAACCGGACAAATGATAGAGCATCCCTGTAATTCTTGTCGTGGCGAGGCTGTTGGAAAAAAAGCAGTCGATATTAAAATAAAAGTTCCACCAGGGGTTGCATCTGGGAATTATATGACTTTGTCCGGAGAAGGTAATAAGGGTGGCCAAGGAATTCATCCGGGAGATCTTATTCTTTATTTTGAAGAAGATGAAGATCCTTATTTGGTTCGAGATGGTGAGGACGTTTTGTTGGAAGCGCATTTATCGTTTTCGCAGGCTGCACTTGGCATGACTATGAAAGTACCAACCATTGAAGGTGAGGCAAATTTGAAAATTCCGGCTGGAATCCAATCTGGACAAGCTTTACGGATGAAAGGTAAGGGTTTTCCGGCGGTCCATGGACCTCGCAGAGGGAACCAATTGGTGCGCATTCAGATTGATACACCAATTTCAATTAATAAATCACAGAAATCTATATTTGAGGAATTGGATAAATTAAACGGTCAAACAAATCCAACTTTTAGGAAAGTCAAATAATGAATACCATTTTTACTGATCAAGAAAAAAGTGTTATTCAATTCTTATTGGGATTATTTGTAATTGGTTTAGCCGTCAGTTCTTTTCGAGATTACAATGAAGAAACAATTTCTCAAGAGTTGATTGTTGAATTGGAAGAATTTAAAGTAGCTTCAAAACAAGGTTATGTCGCAGCATCAGAATCTTCAAATACTCAAATGAAACCGGTTGCAGGGAATACTCAACTATCTGTAAATATCAATTCGGCAGGGAAGTCTGAATTGATGAAGTTGCCAAAAATCGGCCCCGTTACTGCAGAACGCATCATACGATATCGGGATGATTATGGATCTTTTAAAATCATAGATGATTTATCAAAAGTAAAAGGGATTGGCTCTAAAACTTTGGATAAAATTCGGGCTTTTGTGGAGATAGAATGAAAATTACCAAACAATTATTAATATCTGATCTTTTAGAACTGGCAATTGTATTGTTATTTATTTTCCTCATTATAGTCATTTATGTTCCAAGAGCAATTTGGGATGAGGAAGAATTTTATGCAAAAGAAAGCCGTTACAGAATGCAAAATGTTTATGATGTGGAATCCTTTTATCACATTCTGACAGAAGATTTTACTGAAGACCCCTTGTGGGCGTTGACCGTAGTTAATGCGACCAGAGATTCGTTAACCGCAGATACGACCTTTTTGGAAAATCAAATTATATTTCTAGATGGGAATGAAGTGAATGTGAATATCCCGGTGGAATTTGCAATGGAGTTTGACACTACATTTGGTTTCTTAAAGAGCAGGCGGGATACTGTGGTTGATACAACCGTTACCCTTATTATGTTTTCTGAAGATATTTCTCGTAATGATACAATTTTTGTCAGGAAAAACGAACTTTCTCTTATGGAATCCAACCCCAATTTTATCAGCATTGTTAAAGAGACACCGGTCGAACACGTGGAAATGGTAAATTATTATGATTCGTATATGCCGGATACTTCGCTGTTTTTCTGCCCAGTTATTGAAAAACCTTATACAATTCGCATAGAGGATAATTCATTACGTATTAGTAGCCCAATCAACAAGATATATTCTGAGGGGAGATATTTATTATTTTCCTTTAAAGCTTATAATCATGGATATATTGATGATGGCATTCCCAGCTGGGATTAATCCCGGTCGGTTTTGATATATTTACTCCTTTCTAAATCCCACGTAACGGGCGCTCATTGCTCCAATAAGAATGGAAAATATGTTATTACATCTTTCTTTAAAGAAAATTTAGCTTATCCTTTATTGCCGTATTTTGGAGAAGAGGAAGATTTATCTCAAATTTTGATTCGAGTTTTATCAAATCTTCAAGAAACTATCTCCTTTGAAGATAATAAAGTTGCAGTTTCAGTGCGGAATACCTTTGTGAAGCAGGATATTACCGAGGTAGATGAAGCTTTATCACTTGCGGATGCCTGGGATTATTCACAATGGAAAAATGAGATCCAATGGGGTCCGCGGAGTGAAGCAATGTTATCTTTTTCAAGAGTATATCAAAAAGACAAACCTGTACTGCACACCATTCACTGTGATTCAGCTTTGATTAATTCTGTTAGTTTAACCTTAAAATCACTTGCAGCAATACCGGTATGGATGGGCGCAGAATCCGTTATCATGTTGGCGCACCCAGAACGGAATGATTTGCCCGTACTTTTTAATCGAACCCGCGGATTTGATGTATTTCATTCTTCCCATTCAGGTCCGGCTATGGGAAAACTGATTTCCAGAAAAGGTAATCTTAATTTATCATATGCAAAAGGGAATGTTGCATTACTTGAATCTTCCCTTGGGATTAATTATCCTAAGCTCAAGAAAAAACCTGCTGTATTTTTCCCCGATAGATTAACGAAATCCAAAAGAGAAACGATAAATTCTCTTCGCGTGATTCGTTCAAATCCATTTAAAAATATGTCCATTGAAAATGCTGATACATTGCAGGATTTGAGTTTATTAGATCAATCTATTATTTTTGGGATGATGTCGATTGATATTGAAATGCACCATCATAATTTTTTTCTAAATACCGGAATTCAGGAAACCTCGGATCTTCTTGAACGGGATCCTATTGAACAAAGCAAGGCACCGAAAGTAAAGAAAAAAAAGAAAGCACTCAAAAAACCTGATTCTGCTGGTCGAGAACGTTTTAGACAATTATTGCTTTCTATCTTCATAACTCTGATATTTATTGCGATGTATGTGTTTAGTATTATTATTAAGGAAATGGATAATAATAAATTCCAGATAAGGGTGTTCGAAAAAGTCTCTGGTGTAAATGATTCCGGATTTTGAAAATTCTTTCGGGACAATACAAAGGGATATTTATCCGCACAGAATCAAAATCTACTTATAGACCAACAGCAGCAAGAGTGCGGAAAAGTCTGTTTGATATTCTTGGGCCACTGGAAAATTTAACTATCCTGGATTTATTTTCAGGATCAGGTATGTTAGGATTTGAAGCGATGAGCAGAGGAGGGAGGGCTCTTACTTTTGTTGAAGACAATGCTTCTGCAAATAAACTACTTCTACTGAATGCTAAAAATATCGGTCTGAAATGTACAATCAAACGGTCTGATGTACTCAAATTTCTGACAAACTGTCCCCATTATGATTTGATTTTGGCCGATCCACCTTATGGGAAATATGATCTTCAATTATTGGTGGAGCTATGTTTGAAAAAATTGAATTATGGCGGTAGATTAGTGGTGGAATCTTCAAAACATGATGCAGTTTTGAACGGAATTAAAATTAAAAAATACGGAGACACACGAATCACCTTTTTCACCAATGAATAAATTAATCATTTATCCGGGTACATTTGATCCAATCCATAATGGACATATTGACATCGCAACGCGAGCGTCTCGTCTGTTTGATGAGCTCATTTTTTCTGTCGCGGTTAATTCTGATAAATCACCTTTATTTACAGTAGAAGAACGGATCGAGATGATCGAATTTTCCACAAAAGATTTGGGCAACGTTCGAGCGTGCATGACCGATAAACTTGTAGCAGATTTCGCTAGAGAAACCAATGCGGTGGCTTTAATCCGAGGATTGCGACACGTGAGTGATTTTGAATTTGAATTTCAAATGGCGATGATGAATTACCATTTAAATCCGGAAATTTCTACGATCCTAATGATGCCGGCCGAGCAATACATTCATTTGAATTCCACTGTTGTGAAAGAGGTCGCTAAATTAGGCGGCGATATAACAACTTATGTACCTGATTGCGTTCTTGATTGCTTAAAAGTAAAATTTAAACTGTAATAGTTTTCCAATTATGCCAACATACGATTATCAATGTACTTCTTGCGAACATGTATTTGAAATTTTTCAATCGATGTCAGATGAGCCAGTAAAAATTTGTCCACTGTGCGGGGAAAAAGTTCGGCGCCTTATTAGCGGTGGAACCGGTTTAATTTTTAAAGGATCAGGATACTATCTCACCGATTATGTAAAAAAAGAGAAATCAAATAAAACACAAACATCAAAAGAGAAATCAACAAAAGTGAAAAAAGATTCAAAACCAACTAACAGTGAAGGGACGAAATAACCGTGACAAACGAAACATTACACATCATACCTGAAAATGGGGCAAAAATCACTATCGAAAACAATAAAATAAAAGTTCCTGATAATCCAATCATTCCATTTATAGAGGGTGACGGGATTGGCGGTGACATATGGAGAGCTTCTGTTCGAGTGTTCGATGCAGCTGTAGCAAAAGCATTTGCTGGACAAAAACAAATTCATTGGATGGAGATTTATGCCGGAGAAAAATCTCACCAAACGATTGGTGAATGGTTGCCGGACGAAACACCAAAAATAATAGAAGAATATATCGTTGCAATCAAAGGTCCATTAACCACACCTATTGGCGGAGGGATACGAAGTTTAAATGTTTCTTTAAGACAAATCCTTGATCTGTATGCATGCGTTCGCCCGGTAAAACATTTTAAAGGTGTCCCAAGTCCTGTATCCAAACCGGAAAAATTAGACGTTGTTATTTTTCGAGAGAATACAGAAGATGTATATGCAGGGATTGAATGGGAAAGTGATTCCGAAATTGCGAACAGTATCATTGAACTAATGCGGGAAAAATATGATAAAAATATTCGCGAACATTCCGGTATTGGAATCAAGCCCATTAGTCCTTTTGGCACTAAAAGATTGGTTAGAAAATCTATAGAATATGCATTGAGCCAAGGAAAGAAAAACGTTACGCTTGTTCATAAAGGAAACATTATGAAATTTACGGAAGGAGCATTTAGGGATTGGGGATATGAGCTAATACATGATGAATTCTCAGATAAAACCATTACAGAAGAGAAATTATGGGAGGAATTTGATGGTAAAGTTGGAGATAAACTACTCATCAAAGACCGGATTGCAGATGCGATGTTTCAACAGGTATTATTACGACCCGAAGAATATGATATCATCACAACATCAAATTTGAATGGTGATTATTTATCCGATGCTTGCGCTGCTCAAGTGGGAGGGCTTGGCATGGCACCGGGCGGAAATATGTCAGACCATATTGCATTGTTCGAAGCAACTCATGGTACTGCACCAAAATACACTGACCAAAATAAAGTGAATCCAAGTTCTGTGATCCTTTCGGGTGTCATGATGCTGGATTATATGGGATGGCCGGAAGCAGGGGTTTTAATTACAGAATCCATCAGTAGAACAATTCAGCAAAAGAAAGTAACCTATGATTTGGAACGACAAATGGAAGGCGCAACCAAACTTTCTACATCTGAATTTGCCGATACCATTATTGAAAATTTATAATAACTAATACTGAAACCAATAAAAGGGATCGGATTTACCGTTCTTTATCTTGGTTCTACACCAGATTAAATCATGTTTATTGATTATGCTAAAATTCTTTGCAGATCCGGGAAAGGCGGAAATGGCTGTACGTCATTCCGGAGAGAAAAGTTTGTGCCAAAAGGCGGTCCAGATGGCGGAGATGGAGGCAGAGGTGGCGATGTCATCTTTTGTGTAGACTCTCAACTTCATACTCTTCAGGATATGCGCTATAAAAAATCATATATTGCCCCGAATGGCGAACCTGGGCAATCATCAAAAAAATATGGCTCTCATGGAAAAACCATTCGAATTCCTGTCCCTCCGGGAACTGTCATTAAAGCTGAAAATTCCGATACAATCATAGCAGATTTAATTAAAGAGAGTGATTCCTTTGTGGCTTGCCGGGGTGGAAAGGGAGGAAAAGGGAATGTGCATTATAAATCTTCCACAAGACAGACTCCGCGATTTGCTCAAGATGGGCAGGGCGGGGAAGAATTCACCTTTCAAGTTGAATTGAAAATATTGGGTGATGTAGGGCTTGTCGGATTTCCGAATGCAGGGAAATCTACCTTGCTATCTGCTCTTACAACTGCAAAACCTAAAATTGCAGATTATCCATTCACAACCCTTGTGCCGAATCTTGGTATCGTGAAATATGGTGAATATAAATCATTTGTGATGGCAGATATTCCCGGATTAATTGAAGGTGCGAGTTTAGGAAAAGGGCTGGGGATTCAATTTTTAAAACATGTGGAACGGACTCGGGTGATACTCGTTTTAATTGAATCTTTTAATCCAAATCCGCTGACTACTTTCAATCAATTGAAAAATGAATTACAACAATTCAATCCAGACCTTCTGGAAAAGAAAAGGCTGATACTTCGAACCAAAATGGATTTGGTTTCCGGTCATCAATTAACAAAAGAATGGGATGATATACTTGATCCAAAGGTTGACATTTCATCCGTCACAAGAGATGGTTTGGCTGCTCTTGTTAACTCCATCGCAAAGATGATAAATGAAGACTGAGTTTTTATTAACCATACTAAATTTGCTTCATGTGAAGGGGCTAGGTCAACATCGTGTTCGGAGCCTCATTTCTACTTTCCCGGAAGTCGGATCACTTTTTAATTTACCGATTAAAACTCTTTGTACCGCGGAAGGGATAGATTTGCAATCGGCCCGTGCCGTAAAAAAATATTCTAATTTTTCATATGCAGAAGGAGTACTAAAGAAAACTGAAAAACTAAAAATTAATATTCTCACAATTTGGGATGAAGATTACCCGATATTGCTGAAAAGGATTTACGACCCACCCGTTGTACTATATTGCAAGGGAAACCCATTACAAGCAGATGATGATTGTGTATCTGTGGTTGGGACTCGCAAGGCGACAGAGTACGGGAAGACTAGTACCAAATTCCTAACGAAATTATTATGCAGTACCGGGATGACTATTGTGAGCGGCCTTGCTAGAGGGATTGATAGTGTAGCGCATACAACTGCTGTGAATTACGGAGGAAACACGATTGCGGTTCTTGGGTGCGGTGTGGATATTGTGTACCCTCCTGAAAATAAATCATTGGTAAAAAACATCATGAAATCTGGTACAGTGATTTCTGAATTTCCTTTGGGAACCAAGCCTGATTCAGGAAATTTCCCTCGAAGAAATCGTATCATTAGCGGGCTTTCTCATGGAACTCTAGTTGTAGAAGCTGGTCATAAAAGCGGAGCCATTCTGACGGCGTTGAATGCGATTGATCAAGGTAGAGAAGTATTTGCTGTCCCGGCAAGAATTACAGACAAGACAAGTGTTGGGTGTTTACGCTTAATCCGAAATGGTGCCATCCCTGCAGAATCAGCAGAACGAATTTTAGAACATATTCAAAGTAGATTATTTAAACCACGAAAGGCTCGACAAGAAAAAATGAATCTTTCATTAACAAATGAAGAAAGAAAAATGTATCAGATATTAAGTCATAAGCCGCTTCATATAGATGCCATCGCAAATGCCTCCGGGAAAACCGGAACAGAGTCTTTATCTATTTTGTTAACACTTGAATTGAAAGGAGCGGCCGCTCAACTCAGTGGGAAACAATTTGTCCGATCTTAAGATGGAAGGTAATTTCTGCCGTTTATTTAAGACAATTGGGAATGGAGAGGTGGCCGAGTTGGCTGAAGGCGCTTCCCTGCTAAGGAAGTGTGCGGGTAACCGTACCGTGGGTTCGAATCCCACCCTCTCCGCTTTTCCAAAATAGTGATTTACATCATACATTTAGAATTCAGGAAGGAATAAATTCCAACAATATGGCCTTGAAATTCACACCATTAATTTCGATTATTTTAATAACATCCTTGGCATGGTCTCATCCAGAAGACCCAAAGGGACGCTGGCATAACGTACTCGGACAAGGGTTTTCTTCTGCGCTGGATATGGATGGTTCAACCATCGCGGTGGGTGAAACCAATGGCGGAATTGTTCCTGGCGGAGTATACGTGTACAATCTTAATCCGATTACCAATGTTTGGGAAATGGATACTTTACTTTTAGCGTCGGATGCGATAGCAGGAGATGGATTTGGAAAATCTATTGCTTTATCCGGCAATACGCTAATGGTTGGAAAATATGGAAATGCAGAAGCGGTGCATGTTTTTGAAAGAGATCCTGCAACAGGTTTATGGTCTGAATTCCAGAAAATCATCATCAGTGGACAGTCCGGATCCGATTTTGGCTATAGAATTGCTCTCACGGAAACCTACGCCGTGGTTACCGCTAGAAGAGCGGTTGCACGCGAGGGGCGAGCATATGTGTATGAAAAGTCTGGGTATTCAGGACTATGGACAGAAATGGCAACCTTGGATGGGAGCACTGTCTCAGCATCTGATGAGTTCGGAAAATCAGTTTCAGCTTACGGGGATTATGTTTTAATTGGCACAAATTATGGTGAATCTGCATTCCTATTCAAAAAAAGCAGTTCCGGATCATGGAGTGAAATTACAGAACTGAATCCATCAACAGGATCGGGACGCTTTGGGTACGATGTTGCGTTAGAAAACGGATACGCTTTAGTTGGTATGGTAACGGCAAATGGAGGCAGAGGACGCGTAGTATCATTCAGTTATGATGATTCAGGTGCCACTGAAACCGACATTATTTCAGCAAGTGACCAAGAACAAAGCGAATTTTTTGGTGTGTCTATCGTTATGGATGGTGACAAAGCGTTGATTGGTAAATATAATGGGACTTCTGTTTACCTTGAAACACGTTCCGGAGGAAATTGGTCACAATCCGCTTCTATTTCTGGAAACGACACAGAAGGTTCTCATAGATTCGGAAGAAAAGTAGCATTGGACGGATCTCGATGCCTTGTAGGTGCTTATTATGACGAATCAGCCTATGTTTTCGATGAAAGTGGATCATCATGGTCACAAACCCAAAAACTTTCTGCAGAAAGCAGAGTGGGGTCTATCACGGGGGAAGAGCAAGAATGTATGGATGGTCGCGCCGGACCGTTTCCGTGCGAAAATGTAAACTTACTTTCGTATTTAATTCCATCTGATATCGGCGGTGGAGTGGGTACAGAAACGAATGACATCTGGGGTTGGACAGATCCTGTAACAGAAAAAGAATGGGCACTTGTCGGATTGAGCGATGGAACTTCATTTGTTGATATAACGGATCCTGTAAATCCGGTGTACACCGGAAAACTTCCAACCCACACTGTTTCAAGCATTTGGCGTGATATTAAGGTGTATCAAGATCATGCTTTTATTGTAGCGGATAATGCTGGGAATCATGGACTTCAGGTATTTGACTTGACCGAGCTCAGAAATGTAACGAACATTCCTGAAACATTTACAGAAACAGCGCACTTATCTACATGGGGCAGTGCTCACAATATTTTCATACATGAAGCAACTGGGTATGCCTATGTGGTAGGCGCAAATCAGCAATGTCCAGGATATTTAATTGTAAATATCCAAGATCCAACTAATCCGCAATTTGTGGATTGTTATGCAGATCAAAATTATGTTGATGGTGAGCTTCATGATGGATATACGCATGATGTGCAATGTGTTACCTATATTGGACCTGATAGTGAACATGTCGGTGAAGAAATTTGTATTGGATGTAATGAAGAAGTGCTCAGCATTGTCAATGTGAATAACAAAAATAATGTAACTCCTATTGGCGTAGGGAATTACAATTCATTTTATACACACCAAGGTTGGCTCACAGAAGATCATCGTTACTTTATTCAGAACGATGAGTTGGATGAGTATTATGGCAATACGGCACACACCCGGACCATTATTTGGGATTTGCAAGATCTTGAAAATCCTGTGGTTGCAACCAATTATTATTCACCAAGTACATCTATTGATCATAACAATTATGTTTTAGGAGATACGGTGTACCAAAGCAACTACACCAGCGGAATTAGAATGTTAAATATTTCCGATATTTTGAATCCGTGGCAAATGGGTTTCCTCGATACTTATCCGGGCGATGATGAAGCAAAGTTTTCTGGAACTTGGTCCAACTATCCATTTTTTGCGAGTCGCAATATTCCAGTAACCAGTATTGAAGAAGGATTGCTTATTGTTGCATACGCTCCATCGGCGAATGTATCTACAGATGTCGAAATAACCATCCCAAATGGGGTCAGTTTGGAACAAAATTATCCAAATCCATTTAATCCTTCCACTGTTTTTGAATACATATTGCCGACGCAATCCACTGTGCAAATTACCATTTATGATTTGTATGGAAGAATGGTTCAAAAGCTTGTAAATGGTGAAAGGAATTCTGGACGGCATTTGGTTTATTGGAATGGAGAAGATGAGAATGGATTTCCGGTAAGTACAGGTGTCTATTTTTATCGAATTAAAACACCCATTTACAGCAAATCCCGAAAAATGATTTTGCTACGTTGATACATCAGCAAATTTTGTTAAATTGATGAATCGACCAAAATAAAAGGAGAAAGTGATGAGAGTAATTTACCGAGGAGATTTAGATGGTATCGTTTGTGCTACTATTTTAAAAGATATTGGACTTTGTGATGAACTCGTTCAGGCGCATCCAAAGGATATGCAGGACGGTAAGGTAGATGTGCAAGATGGTGACATTATTTGCAACCTGCCGTATCATTCGAAATGCGGGATGTGGTTTGACCACCATTCATCCGTCATTGATTCTGCATCCATGCCGGAAGATTTTACCGGATTAGTTGAAGTTGCTCCAAGCGCCGCCGGCTTAGTGTACAAGTATTTTCTTCCGGATCATCCTGAGCTTAGCAAATACGAACAATTGGTGCATGACACTGATTTGATTGACAGTGCGAATTTGACTTTAGAGCAAGTTAAGAATCCACAAGGGGCATTTTTGTTGGGTTTTTTAACCGATCCGAGAACAAGTATGGGGTTTCAAAGAGACATGGCTGTCAGTAATTATCAGTGGGTTTCATCGCTCGCCGGGTTGTTGACGAAACATTCAGTTGATGAGGTTTTGGAAATGCCTGATTCCAAGCAAAGGGCAGACAGATATCATGCAATGCAGGAAAAAGCTGCGACATTTTTTACCGAAAATTCTCACTTGGATGGAAATGTGATTGTTTCCGATGTCCGCGGAAAAGACATCCCTGTGGCAAACCGATTTCTGGTGTACACCTTGGATGGACTTTCAGATGGAAACATTTCAGTAAGAATTTCTGACGGAAAACAAGGCGAATTTGATGTGATTTCAGTCGGCTATTCGATATTCAATAAAACATCAAATGTCGATTGCGGGTCGCTGTGCGGACTGTATGGCGGTGGAGGTCATAAAGCTGTTGCGACATGTCAATCTTCTTTAGATCAAAGTGACGAAGTGTTCCAGAAAATTATTGCTGCCTGCAGAGAATAGTTCTGGATCACAAATCAGATAAGTCTGCTCTCAAAATTTCCCGCAGACGTTTCATTAAAAACAGTATCACCGCAACCGCGGGAGGAATGCTGTTCCCTTATACAGCTTTTGCCAAAGAATGTGAATTCACGACGGATGATATTCTGGGTCCGTTTTTTGCCGAAGATGCACCGTTTCGAAGTGTAATCGCTTCAGCGGATGAGCCCGGTGACAGATTTTTCTTTGGCGGCAAGGTGTTTTCAGATGACTGCGTCACTCCACTGGAAAATACTACTGTGGATATTTGGCACGCCAGTAACAACGGTTGCTACAGTATTTTTGAAACCTGTACCTCAGGGAACCCAAACAACGATGATTACAACCTTCGCGGACGGGTGAATACTGATTCTGATGGCAATTATGCATTTGAAACTATACGGCCCGGATTTTACGGGAACCGTCCACAGCATTTTCACCTGCGTATGATTGCTGAAGATGGGTCAGAACTAGTGACACAAGTATATTTTGAAGGCGATCCGAATATTGCCAGCGACAATTGGGCGTCTGATCCGGATGCTGTGAATAGGATAATTCCGCTGAGCGAAGATTCTAATGGCTTTTCCGGAAATTTTGATATTGTACTTGATGCGCAGCCTATCCTAAATACTGATTCGCCCTGGGAACCTATTCCTGAACGATTTACCCTTTATTCTGCGTTTCCAAATCCTTTTAATACTTACACCGAAATTCGATTTGACATGGGCACGGAAACCCATGCGTCTGTAGAAGTGTTTGATCTTAGCGGAAAACCAATCCAATCACTTTCGGAAGGATTTTTGAACTCTGGTGATCATCAGGTCGTTTGGAATGGAAAGGATAATGCTGGAAACTCGGTTCCATCCGGAATGTATGTGATTCGATTTGATACGGCGCACTTTTCTGATTTTCAAAAAGTCGTTTTGATTAAATGAGGTCTATTAGACCATTTCATGTTGCCTTCCCGGTTCGTGATCTCGAAGAAGCTCGGACTTTTTATGCCCAAACACTTGGGTGCTCAACTGGGCGTGAATCTAATCTTTGGATTGACTTCAATTTATTCGGCCACCAAATAGTGGCACACCTTTCCCTGGAAGAAACAAAAGAAGTACAAAAAAACCCTGTGGATGGTAACGCGGTGCCGGTTCGTCACTTTGGGGTTATACTCGAATCATCCGAGTGGGAAGAGCTTAAAGACCGCATTCGAAAATCCGGCATTCAGTTTTTGATCGAACCGCGAATACGATTTGATGGAAAACCCGGCGAACAGAGAACGATGTTTCTGATGGATCCGAGCGGAAATGCACTCGAATTCAAATCCTTCGCAAATGATAATTATATTTTTCAAAAGTAACAATGTATTCAAAATACCATCTTGATTTTGAGAATCCGCCACAGTGGCTGACTCTACTGCGGAAAGATCTGAATCTGAAAGGTGTCGGCATCGGCGTGTTCAATTTTCCCGCCGGGCGCGGATACACTTTCATGCACAAGCATGAGACGCAGGATGAAGTGTATATTTTTCTGAAAGGTTCGGGTGTCATGCAGATAAACGATGAGCAGATTGAAGTGAGTGCCGGTGATATGATTAAAATCCCGCCGGAAGGCAAGCGCGCCTTGAGTGCATCAGATACGGAAGATATTGTTGGAATTTGCGTGGGTGGAATACCGACTACAGAATTTCCGCGAAAAGAGAATTCCCGAGCTGTTTTTGATGATGGAATTCCATTATTTGATGAACTGCCACTATGGTACGAGGGAAATAAAAAAGTGAAAATGATCAATGAAAAAATGAAAAAAAGAGAGGGAAATAAATGATTCTAAATATCATTTTAAAAACTTTCATAATCCTGATAAAACCAGGAAGTTTGATTATATTGGTTTTTTTTAGTAATTCCGATTAAATTAGAATTAACAAAAGTTATTCATAACGGGTTTGAATACCCTTAAAAAGAAAGGCAAAAAGATGCAATTCAAAACCCTATTAGTCCTGACGGGTATTTCCCTTACCGGAATTGTTCAGGCTCAGTATAACTCTGAAAACCATGTAGTCACCCTTTCTAAGTACCACCTAAAACCACTTAGTGAGGTAGAAGGTGGTTCAGCAGAGGAACGTAAAGAAGTTTTGGAAGAAAATGCTAAAAAGATGAATGCATTAAAAACTAAGTTGGTGAGCTCGACGGTTTTAGGTCATTTCTGGACAGGAAAAACTGGTGAGGTTCTTGTTGTAAACGAATGGGCATCCTTGGATGATGCAGATGCAACGATATTGTCTAATTCCGACTTGAGGGATAAGGCTTGGCGAAAAGAAGAAGACAGGAAAAAACACGTTGAAAAGTTCGGTAAATATTGGGTTGGTAAACATACCGATGTCGGCATTTATGAACTCGATATGAAAAAGCTTAAGCGCCCGTCTCGCCAGTACAAGGATGATACATTTGTAAGTATGACAAAATACTATTTGGCTCCGCTGTCTAATGTAGAAGAAGGATCGGCGGAAGAACGAAAAGAAATTCTCCAAACATGGTTTGATAATGTGATCAAAAAAAATGAAAAAGTGCTCAGCCATATGGAGTTAGGACATTATTGGTCTGGATCTGCCGGTGGCCCAGATGGGTGGCCTGTAATTATGGTTAATGAATATGCAACCATGGAAGATGCGCTAGATGAAGACGTTAGCGATCTGGTAGAAACTGCTTGGCCCAATGAAGAAGAACGTAAAGCTTTTCGTAAAAAGTTTCGGGCATACTGGTCAAATGGCAAGCATGAAGATTTGGGTTTGCACAACAATTGGGTTGATCTTCGAAAAAATTAACTTTTAACTACACCTTAATTATCAATTTACTCCGCGCGCCTTTCGCTTTCATTATAGCGGAAGGTAGCTCGGAACTCCTTACACCTATTATTTATAATAAATCCTAGATTGCTAAGAAAAATCCCAAACATAACGAAAAATAATTAATATGGTGTTATTTATGAAAATTGGTCTACATTCAGCCGCTTTTACAGGAAGGAACTAGTAGGAATACGTTAGGTAATTTAGAAGTACCATCATATTCGAGCTTCTCTTTGAGGAACTCATTTTTTCAGGTAGAAGAATTAAACAAACAACAAGAAACAAAAAGGTACAACATGAGTGATGTAAAACAAGGAACCGTAAAATGGTTCAATGACAAAAAAGGCTTTGGCTTTATCACCCCATCTGACGGTGGTAAAGATTTATTTGTTCATATGAGCAATATCGTGATGGAGGGGTTTAAAACCCTTTCTGACGGACAAGCTGTTGACTATACCGAAGGTGAGGGCGAAAAAGGTCCTTTAGCAGAAAATGTAACACCTCAATAGTCTAGTCAAACCTAGAGAAGGGATAATCCCTTCTTTGGCATTTGAAATAGTGTCCTTTACGGCTCCCTGATTTTCAGGGGGCCGTTTTGTTTATTGGAGACAAAAATTGTATTTAAGTGTTTATCCCAATCACTGGTATTAATTCATAGATTGGTTATAATTTTAACCACAGTACAAACGCATCAAATGAAATACCTGAAATACTATCTTACGCCCATTCTTACAGGATTTGTTTTGTGGGGAATTTTTCTGGGTGGTCACTGGATGTGGTTGGGTTTTGTTGTATTATTTTTTGTCATGATTTTAGGAGACACCTTCCTGGGCGATGATATCAATCAGCCCGATTTTCACTATCCAATGCTTTTAGAAATACCTTTGCATTTAGCATTGCCGGTAATAGTTATTCTCTTGTTGGGATTTGCTTGGTCAACCGGAAAAGGTTTGGATGACTTTTTGAGTTTGGGACTGTGGTTAGGCGGCGTGACGAACTACGATCTGCTTTCAGCGCGAAATGGAAATATTGGGTCAGATTATATCGGCGCATTGTTGGGGGTTGGTTTTTTAGTGGCAGGATATGGAACCAATGTGGCGCATGAACTCACCCATCGTATTAAAGACCGCCTGGCAATGTTTGAGGGTCGATGGCTTTTGGCAGCCAGCTGCAATTCGGATTTTGCAATTGAACATGTATATGGCCACCATGTAACGGTGGGCACCGAAGCAGATCCTGCTACTGCGAAGCGAGGCGAAAATGTGTACGCGTTTGCCGTCCGTTCAACATTCATGGGGCATCTCAGTGCATGGCATCTCGAACTCAAAAGACTTCGTACAAAATCAATTCGTATCTTTTCATTTCAGAATAGAATGATTACAGGATATGTCATGTCCGCAGTGTGGTGTGCAGTTTTTTATATAGCAGGCGGTCTATTCGGTTTGATACTTTTTCTAGGTCAAGCTGCCTTTGCAAAATTTGTGCTCGAAATTGTGAATTATATGGAACATTACGGACTTTACCGCTCACCAGAAAGCCGCGTTGGTCCGGAACATTCGTGGAATACGAATAAGCGAATCAGCAGTATTGTATTGTTTTCACTTACTCGCCATTCTGCGCATCACGAAAAACCGATGGTTAAATTTTGGAAATTGGATCCTTATAACGACGCACCGCAAATGCCGTACGGATATTTAACAACTCTGGTATTGTGCCTCGTGCCGCCTGTGTGGTACCGCATCATGAACCCACGCTTGGTAGAATGGGATCGAAAGTACGGAAATGCTCAATCATTATTATGAAAAAAATCCCGCAAACGAATCAAGACCTTTTAAAAGAATGCCGGGTGGATACTTATAGGTCCAGCGGGAAGGGCGGCCAACATGTAAATAAAACTGAAAGTGCAGTTCGCTTGACGCATATTCCGTCGGGAATTGTGGTTACATGTCAGGATGGGAGGAGTCAACACCGGAATAAAGAAATTGCTTTAAAAAGATTGCGGGAAAAATTGATTAAATTGAATCAGAAACCAAAGAAACGGGTTCCAACTCGCGCAACAAAGGCTTCCAAAGAAAAACGAATTCAAACCAAAAAAAAACAATCAGCAAAGAAGGCATTACGTAAAAATCCAGATCAAGATGATAGGTAGGTGAATGCTATCCTGTGTTTGAGAAAGAATGAAGGGAACTGTAAAAACAATTTCATTTTTCTTCCATAATTTTTGGAAGCGTAAATATCATGAAGAAATTATACCGCATTTTAATCTGGTTTATTCTTGTCGTAACAATTTTGATTATCAAAACATTGATAGATGCAGGGGAATTCAAAACGATTGAACCGCATTTCGATGGAAACATTGAACCGATTTCTGGAGCCATTGGTGCAGAAGATATCACGATTCTTTCGAACGGGATTGCGCTCATTTCTTCAGATGATCGTCGTAAAACTCTTGCAGGAACACCGGAACAAGGTGCAATATTTGGGTACGATTTACGACAGGAAAACCCTCGCTTATTTTCTCTTACTGCGCATTTGAAATTCGATTTTAATCCTCACGGAATATCAGTGTACGAATCTGAAAATGGATTGGTCACCGTAGGCGTGGTCAATCATACAAAAGAGGCTGATTTGATTGAACTATTTGATTTGGTTGATGGCCTCCTGATTCATCGACAATCTCTATCGGATCCGATTATGATTAGCCCAAACGATTTAGTTCTGGTTAACACTAATCAATTTTATGTCACCAATGATCACGGAAATACGTCTGAATTAGGGAGGACGATTGAAGAATACTTACAGCTTGCTCGTTCCAACATGTTATTTTTTGACGGAGAAAAATTTACAGTTGCGGCTTCAGAATTGGGGTATGCCAATGGAATAAATATAAGTCAGGATGGAAAAACTCTTTTCGTGGCAGAAACAGTTGGTAAAAAGATGTCTCTATATAACCGAAATTTGAGTACCAATACACTCACGTTTTCCCATGCGATTGACTTTAATTCCGGTGTAGATAATATTGAGCTCGATGCAGAAGGGAATGTGTGGATTGGATCGCATCCGAAAATGCTTGCGTTTACCCGCCACGCAAAGAATGCAATTGCATTATCGCCATCTCAGGTATTTCGAGTCACGCAACCAGCGAGTGATCATTTTCAAATTGAGGAAATTTTTCTAGATTTAGGCAACAAATTATCTGGATCCAGCGTTGCTGCTACTTATGGGAACACATTATTAATCGGCTCCGTGTTTGAAGATCATTTTTTGCACTGTAAGTTTTTGCCTAATTAAATATATCTTTCATTTACAAAACGAGGATAATTTTTGAAATTCGATTACACCGACTTCGGCCATATAAAAATAGATAATGTGCCTTACGACTGTGATGTCGTTCTTAATAAAATGAAAATTAAACCGCGGTCAAAAGAAAAAAGTCGTCATCTTAAAAGTACCTACGGACATACGCCACTCAGTTCGGAAGAAAATATCCCTTGGGATTGTAATGAATTAGTAATTGGAACGGGGTATCATGGGCGTCTCTCGGTTACAGAAGAATTCAAAAATTTAGCTTTAGACAAAGGTGTTACGCTTCAAATTATGCTGACAACTGACGCTTGTGACTATTTAGAAACAGCCCCTTCGAATACCAATGCGGTACTTCATATTACATGTTAATTGCGTACCAAAATGGTATGGTAGTTACTTTGACTAAATTGAATTAATTCCTGAACTTTTTACTCGTCAAGATTGTCATCCGATATTCCAAAAGATGACTTTATTACATTTAATAAATCTGTTTCAGATGACAAAACCATTCCATCTGCATCTGCGATGGACTCAAGTCTGGGATAAATAGTGAATTCCAATTCTTCCTCTGAATAATGCGATTTGAGCGCTTCGCAGATTGTAGAAGCGTAATGTGTTCTTTCCATGGAATTCATTTCAAGAATCTTTTGCGATGCCGATTGCAGGATGGAAACTGCACGCTCCGGATCATGCTCAGGAAAAAGATCGCTTAGGGCGTTCGCCCAGGCTTCACGTTCTTCATAATCCATCCTGCCATCTGCCAATTTTAAGCAGGTAATAAGGTGGGTAACAAGTTCAAGCGGAGTCATAATGTCAAGTGATTGAGGTAGATCATTTGGTGTCATAGCAATTCCTTTAAGGTTTTTGGTTAGCCCATTCGTCAGGCGTAAAAGTTTTCATGCTGAAAGCATGAATCTCATTCTGCATCAGGTTTCCAAGAGCAGCGTACACCATTTGATGGCGTTTTAGTAGTTGCAATCCTTCAAAATTTGGAGAAACAATCATGGCTGTTACGTGGGCACCGCCGTCTCGGCCGGGATGGTGCTCGTGCCCTGCAGTATCATCTTGATATGCAAAATGATTCAGCGTCATCGACGATTCTAAATTTTCTTTTACGTGTGCTTCAAGTGTCATTGTTTTGGTTCCGATTTAAGGTAAATTAGGTCTATATGAATCAAACTTCAAACTTCCACTTAACGGATGAGGACAAGGCAAAATACCTTTCGAAGATCGATAAAATCGATTTAACGATTGTCCCACATCTGATCAAACAGCTTCCTGAAAAATTTGAAGGACTTCTCAAACGATCGGATATTAATACCATTGAAGGCGAATTAATTCGGGATGTGTCTAAACTCATTTTTGTCCTAGAAAACTTCACCGACAACATTTCAGAAGAGCTTGTAAGAAAAATTGCTTTTTCACTAACATATTTTTTAGAAGAAGAAGATGAAATTCCAGATTCCATTCCAGAAATTGGATTACTGGATGATGCCGTTGTGGTTCGTTGGATTGTGGATGAAATAATCAAGACTCATCCGGAATATTTCGTAGTTTAAGAAAAATCTTCTTCAGAATACTGCCACTGGCACGCCGGACACCACCAAGGTTTACCATAGTAATCCGGTCGATTTTCATTCATCTGCATTGCCGTTTCGCATTTGGGGCAATTGCGTTCAGCACCTTCCTTGGGCCAAACATAATCCGGCTTGAATTTCAATGGTTCCTCAAAAAGTCTTATATCATCCATGATGGAATTTACACATCAAATTAGCGTAGAAAACAAGCGCTAGTTTTAGATTATCCACCGGCAGAAATCCACAAAAGATAAGCCACAATACCCAAAAGTGTATATCCCGCATATCCGGTGAATTTTTGTTCTTTTCGAATAGCTTGAATGCGCGTTGCCTGATAATCAAAATACAACATTACCGTTAAGGTGTCGCCTTCAGTTACAGCTATTTTTTTAATGGAATCATGTAATCTGTTTTTAACAAAATTGTCCAATTTATGTGATGGAATTAAACTGACTTCATGCATACCGGTGGAAACCGGAATGGGGTGATTAACCGGTGTATTTCCGATAAAAACACCATCAATAAATATCGGCGTTCCGAGCGTGTCCGATTTTACGGAAATGTAACCCATATGCGATATCGAAGCCTCAACTATTTGATGTGCCTCAGTTGATTCTGCCCGGGTTTCCACGAGGGAATCCGACGACATAGACATCATGAACGAAATCAATAATAACATGAGCAGAAAATACTAGTCTCTGCCTACCGTATTCAATGAGTTAATTGATTGGAATTTCCGTCAGAAAATCAGAATTTTAGACCCGATGAATGGTTTCAAAATCTCATTCCAGCAACCCATCGCACTTATGTGCTTCGTGTTGATTGTATCCGGATGTGCTTATTTCAACACATTTTACAATGCAAAGCAGTATTATAAAGCTGCCGAAAAAATTCGTTTAGAAAAATTTGGGCAATCGCTTCCATCAAACGGGACAGAAGCTTATATGAATGCAATTAAAAAGTCAATGCTGGTTATTGAAAACTATCCAGAATCAAGATTTCGGAAACCGGCAATTATTTTAATGGCAAAGAGTCGGTTCCACATCAGAGAATACAATCGAGCTCAGCAGTTATTTTTCCAAATAAAAGACGAATATCCGGAAGAAAAAGCAGAGGCAGATTATTGGTTGAGCTTGTGTAAATGGAAAAAAGGAAAAATCCAGCCGGCAATCAATGAACTGAGTGAGCAATTGGGTAAGACGAATGATGATGCAATAAATGCACAAATATATTTTTCGCTAGCAGATATTCAGCTCGAAATAAATGAAAATAAAAAGGCAATGGAATATCTGATTTCAGGCGCTGAACTGACAAAAAATCCAAATGACCGTGCTGAAATATATTTTCGAATTGCAGATATTGCAACCTTAGCAAAAAATTATGAATTGGCCATTAAGGCAAACAAAAAAGTAATCAAATATTCCCTGACTAAAAATCGGATTGAAGAAGCAAATCTAAATTTGGTTAAAATATATAGATCGCAGGAGAGATGGAATGAAGTATCTGATCTTATAAAGAAATTGCTCGCTACTGAATCATTTAATGGGATTTGGGGAGAACTTGAGTTAGAGCTCGCTAAACTGGATATCGCTATTGGGAAATTAGAAAGCGCGGTATCACGATTGAATGGTGTCGCAGCAGATTATGCTCGCACTGAAATATCCGCAGAAGCATACTTTAATCTGGCAGAGATTTCTCTTTTTACAGATTTTAATTTTGAAGATGCACTTAAATCCTATAATCAAGTACCAAAAGAATCTGGGAAATCTGTCTTTAAAAACAGCGCCCAAATGCGTGGGAAGGAAATCAAGTCCTATCAAGCGTCCTTGTCAGCGATAGCGTCTATTTTTGAAGTCCAAACTACATCAGACACCTCCGTGGCGGATTCATTGGAAATAACTCAAAAAGATCCATTTGCTGACCCCAATTATGCGCCGGCGCTTTACAATTTGGGAGAATTATGGGCGTTCCATTTTGGACAACCCGATTCTGCTCTTCAATATTTTTATGAAATTGTAGATTCGCTGGAAAAATCTGAATGGACGCCAAAAGCGATGTTCACGTTGGTTTATCTTTTAAAAGAATCGGAGAATGATGCCCATGCTGATCCCATAAAAGAGAAAATTTTATCAGATTATCCCAAGAGCGAATTTGCCACAGGCATTCGTACAATGTATGGATTAAATCAGGAAGTTGACCCGAACCACACTCAATTGCTCAAAGCAGAATCATTCATGAGATCCAATGTTTCTGAGGCCATGAATACCTATCGAGAAATAATTCAGTCGGATTCAACCACAGAAGTTGGGCTCAAAGCAGCCTATTCGCTAGCTCATTATTACGATGTTTCTCTTGTGGAACCTGACAGTGCGATTAAATATTATCAATGGATGGGAAATCATTTTCCAACAAGCGATTCTTATAATAATGCGAAAGTGCGTTTGCAAATGATAACGCAATTAGTGGAAAGCATGAAACAGGATACAGTGGCGACAGATGAACGTGATTGAAGACGCTTCCATTGTAAATAATGCGGAGATTGCTTCAGGCGTGTGGCAGTTGGAAGTAGAAGCGCCACATATTTGCGCTGAATATACCGGCCCCGGACAATTTATCAGTTTACTTACCGATGATAGCTGGGAACACCCGCTTCGGCGTCCAATGAGCATTGCCGCTGTAAATGGCAGTCATCTATCGATTATATACAAAATTTTTGGCGACGTTACGCTAAGCCTTACGAAAAAGACAAAAGGTGATTCTATCAATCTTTTAGGGCCATTGGGGAATACTTTTTCCGGTTGGGATAATTTAAATAATCATCCTATCCTGATCGGGGGCGGTGTAGGTTTGGCTCCGATGTTGAATTTAAAAAATGCATGTAACGAAAAAAATATTGAGACGACGGTAATTCTCGGTGCAAAAACCGCCTCAGAACATTTCATAGAATCTGACCATGATAAGGGAATTTATTTGACAACAGATGATGGAAGTATCGGAGAGAAGGGAACCGTTATTCCGGTTTTAGAGCTGCTCGCTTCAAAAAGATCCAATGCGAAGTTATTTGCTTGTGGTCCTGAACCGATGCTAAAGGCACTTAAATCCTTTTCTTATTCTGCCGGAATATCTGCAGAATTTTCTGTAGAAAGCTACATGGCTTGCGGGTTGGGATTATGTCAGGGTTGTGTCATTGAAAAATCAAGTAAAAATGGAAATAAACCTAGCTACCATGAACAATTTTCCCTCGTGTGCATAGATGGTCCTGTTTATAAAGCGTCTGAGGTGCATTTTGCCTGATTTAACGACAACCATCGGTAAAGAAACATTCCAAAATCCTATCTTCGTCGCGTCGGGAACATTTGGCTATGGATTAGAAAATAATGATCTTGTAGATGTTTCTAAATTGGGTGCAATTATTACCAAATCTATCACGCGCCATCCGAGAGAAGGAAATCCTCCACCTCGCATTGTAGAAACGCCTTCGGGAATGATCAATTCCATAGGGCTCGCCAATATAGGCGTTGAACAATATATCGAAGAAATGATTCCGAAATACGAAGGAATCGGGGTGCCAATCATCATGAATATCGCCGGTTCATCGGAAGAGGAATATTGTGAAATATTGGAAATGATGGAAACTATATCTTCAAATATTGTTGGATATGAAATAAACATTTCATGTCCTAATGTAAAAGTCGGAGGAATTGAATTTGGCGTGGATCCTGGTGTGACTGAAACGTTGACATCTGCGTTAAGGAATCGGACTGAAAAATTGCTCATTATGAAACTCAGCCCAAATGTAACAGATATTCGACAGATCGCTCGGGCAGCCGAAAATGGAGGGGCGGATGCTGTATCTGCCATCAATACGGTGTATGGAATGAGTATTAATGCGCAGTCGCGGAAAACAAACATCCATACGATATACGGCGGTCTTTCCGGCCCCGCAATTAAACCGATTGGACTTGCGTGCGTCCATAAAATTTCTACAGCGGTCAAAATTCCGATAATTGGAATTGGCGGTATTACGAATGCAGAAGATGCAATTGAATATATGCTTGCCGGTGCCAGTTCGGTACAAATAGGAACTGCAAATTTTCGAAATCCTGCTGCAGGAATATCTATCATTAAAGCTATAGAATCGTATTGCCATAAAGCTAATATTTCACACATATCCGATCTTATTGGAAAAGTTGCAATAAATGAATAAAAACGTTCCCAGTATTTTTCTAATCGTCATGTTCCTGTTTGTATCGTGTACCAATAATCCGCGCTATCGTGGATCGGGACCACGTCCAAAAGCTAAATCATCGAAAACAAAACCGATAAAACATCGGAAAACAATGACGGGCGTTAGCTCTTTTTATGCTGAAGATTTTCACGGAAAATTAACGGCAAATGGTGAAGTGTACGATATGTATGGATTAACGGCTGCACATAAAACTTTACCCCTTAACACCATCGTACGAGTTACAAATGTCGATAATAATAAATCGCTGATTTTAAGGATTAATGACCGAGGTCCTTATGTAAAAGGACGGATTCTGGATTGTTCGTACGGCGCAGCCCTTAAACTTGGATTTGTAGGGAAGGGAACGACCAAAGTCAAAATTGAGGTAATCGAATTCGGAGACAATAAATACATGAAACATAAGAAAAGTTAGAAAGATGAAATTTTTCGTTTTAGTTAATCCAAAAGGCGGTGTTAAAAAAGGCCCCGGAATTTTGCAGGATGTCCGTCCCATATTTAATGCAGCAAATGCAGAATTAAACGTAATAGAAACAGAGTATGCAGGCCATGGAAGAGAACTCGCTACAACGCTTAATTTTGCTGGGTATGATGGTCTGTGTGCTGTGGGTGGTGATGGCACTATGCACGAAATCATTAATGGATTGATGAATCGAGAAGACGGAAGAAAAATTCCCATCGGTCTCATCACCGGTGGAACAGGAAATTCTTTTATGCATGATGTAGATTGTCTTGATCCGAAACAGGCGGTACAGCGGATACTAACCAATCGTAACCGCCCGATCGATATCATGAAGGTGGATGGAAATGGCGAAATATTGTACGCGTTTAATATCGTGGGATGGGGGATGCCAACAGATATTAACGAAATAGCTGAAAAACTTAGGTGGCTCGGTGGTCAGCGCTATAATGTAGCATCGCTGATTGAAATTCTTCGATTCCGCCAACGATTGGCGACTTTGGTTATAGAAGGGAACAGGACTGTCGGCGACTTCGGCTTTATTATGGGGTGCAACACGATTCACACCGGAAAAGGGATGAAAATGGCGCCGCTCGCTCAGCTAAACGACGGATTTATTGACCTAATTGTCGCACATAAAACCAGCCGATTAAAACTATTCAAAATGTTTCCCAAAGTGTTTTCCGGCGGGCATATTGGTGATCCGATCGTGGAATATCACCAAGTGAAGGAATTTTCTATTATTCCGAAGGAACCGCATACGCTCAATATAGACGGAGAAATTATTGGGAATACCCCAATTCATGTGGAAGTCCTCCCAAGTGAAATTGAAGTTTTAGTGTAAGCTGAAAAATTCGTATCAAGAACCGGAAGTGGTATCCATAAGGCACTATCTGTTGGTGCGATGTCTGAGAGTGAAAGCCTAAATAAATATGTAGTAAAATAATTGAAGTCTGTTATTAAATAGTAATTTTCATTTTAACGGAAACATATTCTAGATTTTTCATCTGATATTTGTAAGAATCGCCGTTGTTTATCAGCAATTGACTGAAGTATCTTCCGGTCTCATTTTTACAAAAAACATGACAAAAAAAGGCAAAGGAAGAACACTTATTAATTTCATCGGGATCCCTGCAATCATATCCTTGATTTGGGTTGGTGAAATCTATTTCTCAATATTTATCACTCTTGTGGTTTTACTCGCATTAACTGATTTTTACAATCTCTATGCCGAAAAAGGATATTCTCCTTCCAAAATGTTAGGACTTGGTGGTGGGATTATTGTTTTAATTTTTTATCATTTCAATCTTGAAATTTCATCTATTGAATTAATCGGATCATTGATAGCATTTACTTTTTTGATTATGTTTTCAGAATTATTTCGAAAGCGAGATTATTTTTTAGAAAATGTTTCTTTAGCCCTATTTGGCATTTTGTATATTTCCGTTACTCTCGGAACTCTTATTCTTTTACGGCAGGCAGATTCTTTAAACGGAACCATGTTTACCGCTGCAGTTATTCTTGCCGTATGGCTATGCGATTCCGCTTGTATGGGGGCCGGTATACTTTGGGGGAAAACAAAAATTATTCCCTGGGCAAGTCCTAAAAAATCGGTGCAGGGTTCGATAGCCGGATTGGGTACTTCTTTTGCAGTATACATCATTTTTAAAACGGCGAATATCGGCGGTTTGCAACTTTCATGGACCGATGTTGCGGTTTTCTCTCTCATCGCAGGATTTATCGGGCAAATAGGTGATTTTATGGAATCCTGGATGAAGCGCCAAGCGGGCGTAAAAGATAGCGGTTCATTTTTAAGGGGGCACGGAGGCGTGTTGGATAGATTTGATTCAATGATCTTTGCGGCACCCTTATCTTATATTTATCTTTGGGTGCGGTAATTGAGATGGAATTAAGAAGTATATTAGCTACGGATTGCGGGAGTACAACAACCAAAGCGATTCTAATCGAAAAAATCGATGGAGAATTTCGGCTAAGCGTGCGTGGGGAAGCTCCGACTACAGTGGAGGCACCTTTTGAGGATGTAACCAAAGGAGTACTAAACGCTGTGATGGAAGTCGAAGAGCTTGCCGGTAGGAAATTATTAGATGGAGATCATATTCTCACTCCGAGTTCTGGGGATGTAGGTGTAGATATTTATATTTCCACAAGTTCGGCAGGTGGAGGTTTACAAATGATGGTGGCCGGAGTAGTAAAAGGAATGACCGGAGAATCTGCAGAACGTGCGGCATTAGGTGCGGGCTCTATTGTAATGGATGTTTTAGCGTCAAACGATGGCCGGAAACCACACGAAAAAATAACCAGAATTAGGCAGCTTCGCCCTGATATGATTTTACTTTCGGGTGGCATTGATGGAGGTACAACTAAACACGTAGTCGAATTGGCTGAAATTCTCGCAGCTGCCAATCCAAAACCACGCTTAGGTACAAACTATAAATTACCGGTTATTTACGCCGGAAATACAGACGCTTCTGGTAAAATCGAAGAAACACTCGGTGAAATCACCGATCTTGATTTAACGGAGAATATCCGTCCTGTTTTGGAACGGGAAAATCTGAAGCCATCACGAGATAAGATTCATGATTTATTTATGGAACACGTTATGCAGCAGGCGCCCGGATATAAGAAGTTGATGGAATGGACGGACGCACCGATTATGCCAACACCAGGCGCTGTGGGTGCTCTCATTGAAATGGTAGCAGAAAAAGAGAATATTTCCGTTGTCGGAGTCGATATTGGGGGAGCTACTACAGATATTTTTTCCGTCTTTCAAAAACAATTTAATCGAACTGTAAGCGCAAATCTTGGAATGAGCTATTCCATTTGTAATGTATTAGCCGAATCGGGATTGAAAAATGTGTTACGTTGGGTTCCATTTAACATTGATGAAAAAGAATTAACAAATCGAATCGGAAATAAAATGATTCGCCCAACGACGGTTCCCCAAAGTTTGGAAGAATTGGTGATTGAACAAGCCATCGCCCGAGAAGCATTGCGCCTTTCTTTTATCCAGCATAAATCATTTGCGGTCAACTTAAAAGGTGTTCAAAAAGAACGAACCATCTCCGACGCATTTGAGCAAACAGATTCGGGTGAATCTTTAGTGGATATGATGGAACTCGATTTACTGGTTGGATCCGGCGGCGTTTTATCTCATGCGCCTCGCCGAGAGCAATCTGCTCGAATGTTGATTGATTCATTTCTGCCGGAAGGCATTACACAATTAGCCGTGGATTCCATTTTTATGATGCCGCAGCTTGGTGTCATGGCAAAAATCGAAAAGGAAGATTTAGCGCAAGATGCTCGCGCTGCTGCCATCGAAGTTTTTGAAAAAGATTGCTTAATTCACCTTGGAACGTGCGTCGCGCCTGTTGGAACCACAAAACCGGGTACAACCGTTTTACATGCGGAATTAACATTGTTAAATGGCGAAACTCAAACTCATGAAATCAAATTTGGCGATATTGTCAGAATTGATGTTCCGTATGAAAAAGTGAATGCTAAACTGACTCCGGGAAAAGGTATGGATATCGGTTCAGGAAAAAATGAAACCATCCAAACCATTATTTATGGCGGCGTGGTTGGAATCATTTTAGATGGACGTGGGCGTCCAATGAATATTTCCGATAATTCGCAGCAACGCATTGCTGATTTATCAAAGTGGTCAGCGGCTATGCAGGAGTATCCTTCGTTGGAAGGATTAGGATAAGGGCATAGGATAAGGATTAGGATAAAGAATATGGAAAAGAAAATATATTTTAATCATGAGAAATTAGAGGTTTATCAATTTTCACTTCAGTTTATTGAATGGTTGAATTCATTTTGGAAACCAATTAGGAAAAACAAAAATGTAGCAGATCAATTGGATAGAGCGTCAATTTCTGTGCCATTAAATATAGCGGAAGGAAATGGTAAATCTTATCCAAAGGATAGAAAACGTTATTTTGAAATTGCAAGGGCATCTGCTTTGGAATGTGCATCCTGCCTAGATGTGATCGTCGTGAAAAACTTATTAAATGAAAATGAAATTGTTGATGGTAAAGAATTATTATTATCCATTGTTAAAATGCTGACAAAATTATCACAATCGGCAATGAATCAAATAAGTGAAGAAATATCAGATTATGGAGAAGTCGCCTAAATGATCCAGACTCCCAATCCTAATCCGAATCTATTGACTCCTAATCTAATCTACTGAATTTATGGCCCACGCATACACACCCGGACTCAAAGTTTTACACGAAACGAAGATCGATAAAGAGAGACGTTTGCCTTTAAAAGGCACGGTAACAGTTAAAGAAGGTTCAAATGTTACACCCGATGATATTGTAGCAAAAACGGATTTACCCGGAAATGTCCAAATGGTCAATGTTGCTAACCAATTAAATATTGATGCGGATGATGTAAAAGAAGCAATGATTGTAAAAGAAGGCACGGCAGTCAGTAAAGATGAAATGATTGCTGAAACAAAAGGAATATTCGGTTTATTCAAATCCAATGTAATCGCTCCTGTCGATGGGACCATAGAAGTGATTTCTGATACCACGGGACAGGTCGTGATTCGCGAAGCGCCCATTCCCGTTGAAATTGACGCATACATGAGCGGAACCATTAAAAAAGTCCTTCCGGAAGAAGGCGTTATCATTGAATCTGAAGGTGTATTTATTCAGGGAATTTTTGGAATCGGCGGGGAAAGCAGAGGAAATCTTGAAATAGTAACAGGTACTCGAGAAGATGAAATCACTGAAGAAATGATCACATCAGAATTAGAAGGCAAAATTATTGTTGGCGGTTCTTTTATAAGTTTAAACGCGTACAAAAAAGCGATTCAAATGAAAGTGGCAGGAGTCGTTGTCGGCGGATTTAATTATTTCGATTTAGAAGATATTTTAGGATATACCCTCGGTGTTGCCATTACGGGTTCGGAAGATTTGGTTACATCGCTAATCCTAACCGAAGGATATGGAAAAATCCGAATGGGTTCGCAAACATTTGATTTATTAAAGGAACATCGCGGAAAATTTGCTTCTGTTAATGGCGCAACGCAAATTCGTGCCGGTGTCATTCGCCCTGAAATTGTTGTTCCGTTAACAAAAGATCAACTAAAGGGTGATCACAAAGATGCCAATGCGTCCGAAGGAATCCAGGCCGGAAGCCTTGTTCGTGTTATTCGCGCTCCTTATTTTGGAAGAATGGGAAAAGTCATAGACCTTCCTGCTGATTTGAGAAAAATGGAATCCGAAACTATGGTGCGGGTTGCTATCATTGAAATTGATGGAGAAAATGTTGAAATTCCCCGGGCAAATTTGGAAATGGTTGAAACAGACTAAAATGGAAAATGGATTAGGATAAAGACGATGGAAAAGAAAATTAATTTTATTAAAAGGCAGCCTTAATGATCCAAACTTCCAATCCCAATCCATTGACTCCTAATCCAATATCTTTATCCAATCCCGATAAAGAATTCATCACAAGATTGGCTAAACGAATCCAGCGTTCGGGATTTGTAACACCGGCTATTTTTTTTCTGGAAATGACAAAACCATTAGCATTGCTTGGCAGTCATGCTATGGTATTTTTTGGCCCGATTGTAAATTCTTTTATAAAAGCGGATGGTTATTATCGAGCCGCAGAACTTTTTGAAGAACCGGATACGGTAGAATTTCTTTTATCAGAAATTGAACGTCTGGATAAAGTAAATTCCGAAATGGAAGGAGAAGCGAGTGAAGGATAAACAATTTTGGATGATAACCGGAGGGTTGACTTTTGCGTTCCTAGTCTATTGGTCTGCGGGGCATCCGCTTTTCAATCCAAATAGAATTGTAATGTTTATTGCTATTGTCGTAATTGGAGCAACATTACTCTATAATATTCGCATGGCAGAACGCGGAGAAGAATTTTATTTACGTCCCATTCCCGGATTGAAAGCAGTTGAAGAAGCTGTTGGTAGATCTACAGAAATGGGAAAGCCTGTTTTATTTGTACCGGGAATTATGGATATGGATCAAGTGGAAACAGTTGCAGGCGTGATCGTTTTAGGTCATGTTTCAAAAATGACTGCACGATATGAAACTTCTCTTAATGTTCCAGTGTCAAGATCTATTGTTATGAAAGCCGCACGGGAAGCATGTAGAGAATCTTATATGATGGAAGGCCGTCCGGACATGTTTCACGAAGATATGGTGCATTATTTGACAGATGACCAATTTGCCTATGCGGCCGGCGTTAACGGAATTATGGTTCGTGAAAAACCGGCTGCCTGTTTGTATATGGGAAAATTTTATGCGGAATCTTTAATCTTGGCGGAAACAGGAAATTCAATCGGTGCCATTCAAATTGCCGGAACAGCTTCGCAAGCGCAGATTCCATTCTTTGTTACGGCATGTGATTATACCCTCATCGGTGAAGAATTCTTTGCCGCCAGCGCATACCTTTCGCAAAAGCCAGAACTGATTGGCGGTGTGAGAGGGCAGGACATGGTGAAAGCTGGTGTTATTGCTACAACAATTTTATCGCTTATTTTATTTATCGGAAATCTATTTGAGCTTTCATCTTCAAAAGAATGGATGGATTTAAAAATTAACAATAATTCAAAAAGTGATACTTTAAATGTTAAACAATGGAATAAAATAAGTGATTTAATGAAGTATCAATGGGCTAATAATACAATAAATATTCCTGATTCAAGTATTTTACTTATGTATGGAAATTTAGAATATTTTGATATCGGAATAAATCGAAAACTCAATTTTGCGTTAGAAACAGGAAATAAATATTGGAGACAACTTGGTTTTGATTATAAAGAGAAAAAAACAAACCTAAACTACGCTCTTAATAATTATTCAGAATTAAATAATGATGATGATTTTTGGCATAATAGTAAAATTAAATATGGAAAGTCATTATGGAAAGAACTTGAAATATTTGAACAGGATTCATTGCTTTCTTCTGGATTCACTGGATTTAAAAAAGAGAGAGTTTACTATACACTGGCGGAAAAGAATTTTGTGAGTTCAATAGTTGATTCAAATTATTTTATGGAATCATGGGGATCTTCACAAAGATCTTTACCTTCAATTCAATCTATTTTAACAGTTCAGTAGGAGAACGGCATGATTTGGAAAAGACAAATACCTATTCTCATTGTTGCCTTGGTTGGCGCGATAACTCTTTTTGGATGGTTTGTAGAGGAACCGTCTATTGAGGCGTTTGTCAATGATGATGCAACGCAATGGTATGATATATTAGCGAGTTTTGCCATTATCCTCGGCGCGATGAATCTTATTAAACTGCAGCTGCAAAAAATAGCGCGTAGGAAAAAAGGATGGCCGTATAGTGTTGTGGCTATTTTTGGTTTTTTGTTTGCTATAACAGCAGGATTTTTCATCAAAGGTGTAGATGATTCTGTAGCAGTTTGGGGCGCTCATGTAACCACGGAAGGAACATTATTCAAATGGATGTTTGATTTTATGTTCACGCCGTTGTCAGCAACGATGTTTTCTCTATTGGCATTTTTTGTGGCGTCTGCTTCTTACCGTGCTTTCCGCATTCGAAATTTTGAAGCATCACTTTTGCTGGTTTCGGGAATCATTATCATGGTCGGCCGCGTTCCCATCGGCAGTGTCATTTCCTCTTGGTTCATCATGTATATTATCGTGTTGGCATTGGGTATAGGTGTGAATTCCTGGAAGAAAGATAAAATGATTACGTTTGGCGTCGTTGGAATCGGATTAGCAGTAGTAACCGTCGCCGGGATAATGACAGGATGGCCTTTGGATCAACCGGGAATTTTCTATCTTCCAATCATTCAAGAATGGATTTATTATTATCCGAATGTTGCCGGTACCCGCGCAATCATGATCGGCATTGGCTTGGGAATTTTCGCCACTTCAATCCGCTATATCCTCGGGATTGAAAAATCTTATATTGGAGAATAAATATGAGAACAATTGAAAATTTTATTTTAAAATTTGGGCAAGTAGATCGTCGTTGGATTTTTCTAGTTCTGGCCATCGTTGTGATAATTCCAATTCTAAATCCTATTGGTATGCCAATCAGACCGACAGAAACCACCCAAGTAGTGTACGACGCAATTGAAGCATTACCGGAAAATTCAAATGTATTGCTTTCAGTTGAATATAGTCCCAGCACCAAACCGGAAAATCATCCAATGACCATCAGTATTCTGAGGCATTTCTTCAGGAATGGTCATAAGGTGTTTGTTACCTGTCTTTGGCCAGATGGTCAGTTCATGGCACAAGATGCACTTAAGCAAGTGGCCGATGAAGAATTTGGCAAGGTGTATGGAGTAGATTATGTCTTTCTTGGATTTCGCCCGGGAAACGAAGCGGTTGTCAAAGGAATTGTAAGCAACATCCGTAAACTGTACACGGTGGACGTGTATCAAACCAAGATTGATGAAATTCCCTTAATGGACGGGATTACAAACTTCAGAGATTTCGCTTTCTTGTTTTCGTCATCCGCTGGGTATCCAGGAACGATTGAGTGGGTTCAATATGCCGCAGATCCAACCGGTGTTCCGATGAGTTCCGGGGTTACGTCAATCCAAGTGAACGAGGTAATGCCATATGTGCAAGCAGGACAAATGAAAGGTGTGTTGGCAGGCATGCCCGGAGCCGCAGAATATGAAGCATTAATCGGGCAAAAGGGCAGCGCAACAAGCGGTATGGACGCACAATCAGTTGCACATCTTGTTATTGTTTTATTTATCATCTTAGGGAATGCAGCTTATTTCATTGAGCGTAAGCGTTTTAGAAAATATTAAGGAGATAGAATTATGAGCAGCACAGCCATATTTGGAGGATGGATTGCAGTTTTCCTCACACTGGGAATCTTCTCCTACTTATATAAGGATAATCCTTTTTATAAAATTGCTGAACATTTATTTGTTGGCATTTCGGCCGGTTATTGGACAGCCATCTTTTTTTGGACACAGATCCAACCGAATTTATTTGGACGTCTATGGCCCACAAAAGAATTCAGCGGTGAATCATTATGGTACAAGTTCTATAATGGATTGAGTTGGATTTCCACGTCAGTTTTTCCTGCCGGCGGAATTGATAAAGGGCATGATATGCATTTAATCTATCTAGTTCCATTTGCGTTAGGTATCATGATGCTCTTAAGCCTTATTCCCAAAATCAGTTGGTTCGCAAGGTGGGGTATCGCGTACACAGTTGGAATGGCTGCCGGTTTGCGTGCATATGGGTATTTGAATTCGAATGTGATTGGACAAATCAAAGGAACCGCAGCAAGTTTTTCTGACCCAAATTTGCCGTTCTTCAGTTTGACCTCACCATCAATCTTTAACAGTATTGTGATTTTAGTCGGTACCATTACGGGACTTCTTTATTTTTATTTTTCAAAAGAACATAAAGGAATATTGGGGAAAGCATCCAAAGTGGGTATTTATTTTCTTATGATTAGTTTTGGTGCATCTTTTGGGTTTGCAGTAATGGGGCGAATCTCGCTTCTTATCGGCAGATTTGTAGATTTGATAAAATATTCCTCTGCGGAATATTTCAATGCTTCATTTTGGGTACTGGCAATCATGATAATTATTTTAGGGTACGATGCATTTTCGAATCGAAAACCGCCAGTGAATGAAGATGTCATATGATCATCTTTTAGATGTTAGTAATATAACGATTCAGTATAAGATTGATGGAAACCCGGTTCCGGTAGTGGATCGGGTTTCTTTTAATATTAGGCCGGGAGAAATCGTTGGATTGGTTGGTGAATCAGGATGCGGTAAATCCCAACTTGCGCTTGCTTTGGCAGGATTATCCTCAAAACAGGCGCTGATAAATTTTGAAGCACCGATCCTTCCGCGCAGAACAGCAATGATTTTTCAAGATCCTCTCACAAGTTTAAATCCGGTAATGAAAATCGGGAAGCAAATTTTAGAAGGAATTAAAAGTAAGGAAGTGGGTAGGAGTAAAAAAGACAAGGTTATTGCTTTGTTGGAAAAAGTAGGTATTGATAACCCTGAAAAACGATACCATCAATATCCGCATGAATTTTCCGGTGGAATGCAACAACGGGTTCTGATAGCTATTGCATTAGCGCAAGAGCCAGATTTACTGATTGCTGACGAACCCACAACTGCCTTAGATGTCACAATTCAAGCCCAGATTTTAGATCTTTTAAGAGAATTACATCAATCGTCCAGCTTATCCATTTTATTCATTACACATGATTTGGTATTACTCAGGGAATTTGCACATAAAATAATAGTCATGTATGCCGCAAAAATCATTGAATCCGGAAGAGTGGAAAATATTTTTTCAAATCCGAAACATCCTTACACCCAGGCGTTGATGAGTGTTTCTTTGTTAAATAAAACTTCCGATGGGAATTTTGAATCGATTCCTGGTACGGTTCCGTCACCGCAGGATTATCCTTCTGGATGCAGGTTTCATCCTCGATGCAAGTTTGGTATTGATTCATGTTCTGAAACTATCCCTGAATTCGAAACCAATCATACCCATGCTTGGGCTTGCCCGGTTGTGTAACCAGCTTTGTTTGAGGAATTAGATGATCTTTCAACGTGCATTATTTCATATAATGTGATTAGATTTAGCGCTCATTTTTAGATAATAAATTATTAAAACAAATCATGGATATTTTAAAAGAACTTGGTATAGAAAAATTGAACTCGGGAACTTGCTTTGGAAATGGAAAGTGGTCTAAATCCGATCCGAATAACATTTTAACCTCAATTAATCCCGCGAATAGTGATGTATTGGGGACAGTTTCTCAGGCAAACGAAACCGAAGTTGAAACGGTTATTTCTGATTCAGTTGCAGCATTTAAACAATGGCGAACCGTTCCAGCTCCCATTCGAGGACAATTGGTTCGGGAAATGGGCGATGCATTAAGGGAAAAGAAAGATGCACTTGGAACGCTCGTATCCATGGAGATGGGAAAAATCAAACAAGAAGGTGATGGGGAAGTACAGGAAATGATTGATATTGCCGATTTTGCCGTCGGACAGTCTAGAATGCTGTACGGGAAAACTATGCATTCTGAACGCCTGGATCATAGAATGTATGAACAATGGCAGCCAATGGGTCCCGTAGCCGTTATATCTGCATTTAATTTTCCGGTTGCAGTTTGGGCCTGGAATGCTTTCATAGCAGCTATTGCGGGAGACACAGTCATTTGGAAACCATCCTCATCCACACCACTATGCGCCGTGGCTGTTCAGCATATTTGCAATGAAGTCCTTGATAAAAATGGATATAAAGGCATTTTTAATCTGCTTATCGGGAAAGGTTCTATAGTTGGCGAAAAATTGCTTCACGATCCACGAATACCATTAGTTTCCTTTACTGGCTCAACGAATATGGGACGGCATGTAAGTGAATCCGTGGCAAAACGTTTTGGGAATACCATTCTTGAATTAGGTGGAAACAACGCCATTATCATTGATGAAACAGCAGATATGAACATGGTGATTCCTGCCATTGCATTTGGCGCAGTCGGAACAGCTGGTCAGCGCTGCACGAGCACAAGACGCATTATCGTTCAGGAATCTTGTTATGACGAATTGGTTAATCGTTTGGTAAATGCTTACAAGCAAGTCAATATTGGCGATCCTATTAAAGAAGGAACACTTATGGGTCCTTTGGTAAATGAGACTGCCGTCGCAGATTTTTCACATGCCTTAGAAAAAGTGCAGGAATCCGGTGGTGAAATTATTTATGGTGGTAAAACCATTGAAGGGAATGGCTATTTCGTTGAACCTACCATTGTGAGAGCTGAAAATTCTTGGGATATTGTTCAAGAAGAAACATTCGCACCTATTCTATATATCATCAAATATAAAACTTTGGACGAAGCGATTGAGATCCATAACGATGTTCCTCAGGGGCTTTCTTCATCCATGTTTACAATGAATATTCAAAATGCAGAAAAATTTCTATCATCGGTCGGAAGCGATTGTGGCATTGCTAATATCAATATTGGAACTTCCGGCGCTGAAATTGGTGGAGCATTTGGTGGTGAAAAAGAAACCGGCGGAGGCAGAGAATCCGGATCGGATTCATGGAAACAATATATGAGACGGCAAACGAATACCATCAATTGGGGAAGTGATTTACCGCTGGCCCAAGGCATTACATTCGATATACAAGAATAGGAATCCACATGGCAAAAATTTCAGCACCGCAAAACGTACGCGAAGCAATTGGAAATCATATGCTTGCAGACGGGATGGACCCGATCGTTGATCTCGAAAAAAGCCATGGTTCTTGGGTGGTTGACGCACGAGACGGAAAAGAATATTTAGATCTTTTTTCAATGTTTGCATCCATGTCGGTCGGTTACAATCATCCGTATGTACTGGATCATAAAGAATACCTCGCAACCGCTGCATTAAATAAACCGACCAATTCTGATATCTATTCCACACAAATGGCTGATTTTGTTACAACCATGGCACACGTTGCTCAGCCGGAATATCTACCATATGCATTTTATATTGAAGGCGGTGCACTTGCGGTGGAGAATGCTTTGAAAACTGCTTTTGATTGGAAATCAAAACTAAATCGAATCAATGGAAAATCTACACTTGGATCAAAGGTGATTCATTTTGAACAATGTTTTCATGGAAGATCGGGATATACGCTTAGTCTCACTGATTCTCATGATAAGAGAAAAACAAATTATTTCCCCAAATTTGATTGGCCCAGAATTTCAAATCCCCATATCGATTTTCCACTTTCTAATGAGTCAAATGCAACCATTGAAGCAAAAGAAGTCAAAGCATTGGACGAAATCAAATCTGTATTGAAAGAATCTGCGGATGAAGTTGCCTGTTTAATAATCGAACCCATTCAGGGTGAAGGAGGAGATAACCATTATCGGCCGGATTTTTTTAAATCACTCAAGACTTTAGCTAATGAAAATGATTTTTTGTTGATTTATGATGAAGTACAAACCGGAATTGCAATTACAGGGAAAATGTGGTGCCATCAACATTTTGGTGATGATGCTCAACCCGACATTATTAGTTTTGGAAAAAAGACGCAAGTTTGCGGAATTTTTGCAGGAAAAAGGCTTGATCGAATTGATGACCATGTTTTTAAAGAATCCAGTAGACTTAATTCCACTTGGGGAGGAAACTTGACAGATATGGTGCGCTTCAAATTATACCTTGATATTATTGAAAATGAAAATCTTGTTCAAAATGCACATGAAATGGGAAATTTTCTTCAGGCAAAACTTGAAGTATTAGAAAATACACATACCGATAAAATATCAGGGTCAAGGGGGATTGGATTATTTCGTGCTTTCGATTGTAATTCATCTGAAGATAGAGATAAACTTACCGGATTAATCCAAACAGAAGGAGCAATTGTGCTTGGTTCTGGGGAAAAAACTATCCGATTTAGACCGCATTTAAATATTTCTTCAGAAGAAATTGATCAGGGAATTGACATGATTTCCCGAGCATTGGGAAAGTTGTGAACCCTACAGGATCAAAGGGAATTTTATACATCGTTGCTACACCAATTGGAAATCTAGGAGATATTTCTTTTCGCGCGGTTGAAGTTTTGGGATCTGTATCGCTTGTCGCTGCAGAAGATACGAGGCATACGCGAAAATTATTGAATCATTATTCTATTTCTGTGCCGACTGTAAGTTATTACGAACACAATAAATTTACTCGAATTCCAAAATTATTGAATACACTGAACGATGGAAATTCGATTGCTCTAGTCACCGATGCCGGCACTCCTGGTATCAGCGATCCCGCATATAAATTAATTCGGGCGGCGATTGATGACCATTGTACGATTGAAACTATTCCTGGCGCTTCAGCCGCAATCGCCGGTTTGGTGGTTTCCGGACTGCCGACTGATCGATTTCTTTTTGAGGGGTTTTTGCCTTCAAAAAAGGGACGGAAAGCAAGATTGAAAAAAGTAAAAGATTACCAAGGAACATTAATTTTTTATGAAAGTCCTCATCGAATGCTTCGTACCTTAGGCGACATTGAAGAAATACTTGGAAATAGACCGGCTGTAGCCGCGAGAGAAATGACAAAAATGCACGAAGAAATTATTCGAGGAACCGTTTCTGAACTCAAATCTCATTTTAATCAGAAAAAGCCAAAGGGAGAGTTTACATTATTGATTGGGAAGGATGATAAGAATGTCTATTTCGTCTAAAGGGATTTTTATCACCTTTGAGGGTATTGACGGATGTGGCAAAAGTACCCAAGCGAAGCTATTATTGGAATATTTGAATGGTTGCGGCAAAAACACAATTCTGGTCCGTGAACCCGGTGGCACAACCATTTCTGAAGAAATTCGCCAAGTGCTCCTTAGCACAGACCGCCGAGAACTAACGGATAGAACTGAAGTGTTACTTATGGTGGCTAGCAGAGCACAATTAACAGACGAGACCATTGTTCCAAATTTAGAATCAGGGAAATGTGTAATTGCGGATCGCTATATTGATTCAACTGTTGCTTATCAAGGAGGCGGTAGGGGCATAGATATATCGTGGTTACATAAATTAAATCAGTTTGCAACGGAAAGGTTGGTACCCAATATCACTTTTTTTGTTGATATTTTACCCGAAGAGGCCGCAAGGAGAAAACAAACTGATTCAGATAGAATTGAAGAGGGAGGGGTTGAGTTCCAGGCGAAAGTGAGAGAAGTCTATATGTCTCTCGCTGAAAAGGAATCAAATAGAATTATTGTGATGAATGGATATGATTCAGTAGAAGAAATTCATCAAAAAATTATAGAGGAAATAAACCGAAGAAATATTGTAGGTTAGAAGACGTTATGAAATCCAAAAAGTCATTTAAAATCCTTGCCGGTGGAATTGCGTTTATTGCTATTATTTCCGTTGCATTTACCAGCTCAGACCTCTATCGAAAAATTGCTAAATCCCAAAGGTTGATTAATGAGGCCTATAAATACCTTTTAACCAATTATGTAGATCAACTTGATACCGATGTTTATACAAGCGCTACTCTTCGAAATCTGCTATCAGAATTAGACCCATATACCGTTTATTTAGAAGAAAATGAAAGAGATGGAATTGAATTGTTGTCTAAGGGCCAATATGGAGGTGTTGGAATTCAACTGAGTCGACGCAGTGACCAACTGACAGTTATTGCCCCATTTGACGATTCTCCTGCAAAAAGATCCGGCATTATCAGCGGCGATATCATAACCAAAATTGATGATAACATTGCAATAGAACTTTCCTTAGACGATGCGGCAAAATTAATTCGTGGAATCAAAGGATCGGTTGTTGTTCTAACAATCGAGCGATACGGATCTGATCATCCGTTAGAATTTGCTTTAACCCGTGAAGATATTCATGTAAAAAATGTTTCCTATTCGGGGATGTTAAATGAATCTACTGGGTACATCAGACTGACACGCTTTTCTAAAAATGCTCCGACAGAAATTCAACAAGCTTTGCGTTCGTTGGAAAAAGAAGATGTTTCTGAAATTATTTTAGATCTTAGAGATAACCCCGGAGGATTACTCGCAGCTGCGATTGATATTATGGATATTTTCATTCCAAAAGGTGAATTGCTTCTTACCACAAGGGGAAGGACGAAAGCATCAAACAAAACGTATCACGCTCGTCGCCCGATTTCGGTATCGAGAAATATAAAAATTGCTATTCTGATTAATGAAGGGAGTGCATCCGCAAGTGAAATTGTAGCAGGTGCTTTTCAAGATTTAGATCGGGGAATTATCATTGGTCAATCATCTTTTGGAAAAGGATTGGTGCAATCTGTGTTTTCCTTAGATCCGACAAGATCTTTAAAAATAACAACCGCAAAATATTATATCCCAAGCGGTCGCCTGATACAAAAATCGGATTATGTGGATGAAGATATTGTGATACAAATCGCCGAGGAAGATAGTATATTTTCTACAAAAGGCGGAAGAGCAGTTAAGGGTGGAGGAGGAATTCATCCTGATCACGAAGTTGATTCTGAAGAACTTCCACCCCTTACCCAAGAGTGTTTGCGCAAAGGCATTTTCTTTTCATATGCTCAAAAACATAAACATCTTTATAGATCATTTGACCAAGTTGTAAATGATGAAAGTTTGCTCATAAAATTTCATACTTTTATTGAAGAACAAGAGGTAGATGTGGCATTGCCTGGTGAAAATCAATTTCGTGATGCGTGGAAAAAACTAGAAGATTATACTGAAGGTAATTCGAAATTGCATTTTGCTTTTACCAAGGCGGAGGAAGTAATAATTGAATCCGAAAATGCTCTTTTTAATAATGAACTTAATGAATTGGAAAGAGGATTATTTCTAGAATTTGCGGGTTTATTCGGTGGGACAGAATCTCGCATTCGAGAATCATTAAAAAATGATGTTGTTGTACAAAAAGCGATGAGTATTTTATCTAATCAAGTAGCATATAACGGAACGTTTTCTATTCCAAATTAATGTTAATTTTCTTTTGAAAATCAATTACGCAGAATTCAAATTTATTATAGATTCCACCGAATTTTTCGACACCATATTCTATTGTTATCGAAACGAATTCATTAGGGCGATTAGCTCAGGTGGTTAGAGTGCTTGCTTGACATGCAAGAGGTCACTGGTTCAAGTCCAGTATCGCCCACACGAAATTTAAGATGGTAATATTATCAACATATCACAACATTTATTGTTCTCAGTGAACTTGCACCTAAGTCCGTTCATTTATTTTGACATTATTTTGTAACTATTCATCCGAATTTTTTACCCATGAGTGACATCACCATAACATTGCCCGATAAAACCACAAAAACTTTCCCGTCTGGGACAACGGGAATGCAAATCTGCGAATCCATAGGACCGGGGTTGGCAATAGCTGCTGTTGTAGCTGAAGTAAATGGTGCATTAATTGATTTATCCATCCCGATTGACAAAGATGTTGATTTTGTAGTGATCAAAGGCGAGAGTGAGGCCGGACACGAAGTACTTCTTCATAGTGCAGCGCATCTATTAGCACAGGCTGTCATGGAGTTATATCCCAATGCGAAATTATCCATTGGTCCAACCATAGAGAACCGATTTTATTATGACATTGATTTTGAGGAGGATTTTTCAGAAAGCGATCTTCCTAAAATTGAAGCCAAGATGCACGAAATTTCTAAAAAGAACTTAACTATAACAAGAAAAGAACTCAGTCGTACAGAAGCAATTAAGATATTTTCGGAAATGAATGAACCTTATAAAGTGGAAATCCTCGACGAATTACCTGAGGATGAAAAAGTTTCTATATACACTCAGGGAGAATTTTTTGACCTATGTCGTGGGCCGCATGCTCCTTCAACCGGCAGGATAAAATATTTTAAATTACTTGATACTTCAGGCGCATATTGGCGAGGTGATGAGAATAATAAAATGCTACAGCGCATTTACGGAACCGCTTTCAGCACAAAGAAACAATTAAATGAATATTTAGCCTTTTTAGAGGAAGCGAAAAAACGAGATCATCGAAAAATAGGAAAAGAATTAAAACTTTTTACATTTGATGAAGAAATTGGACCGGGATTGCCACTTTGGCTTCCAAATGGCACTGCCATAATAGACGAATTGGAAAAACTTGCAAAAGAGGTAGAAACCGTAGCGGGTTATGATAGAATTAGAACACCACATTTGACCAAAGGAACTTTGTACGAAAAATCCGGTCATTTGGAACATTATAAAGAAAATATGTATCCTGCGATGAATGTGGACGGAACCGACTATTATGTTAAACCGATGAATTGCCCACATCATCATAAAGTATTTGCATCTGAACAGCGTAGTTATAAGGATTTGCCTGTGCGGTTTTCCGAATATGGAACTTGTTACAGATATGAAAAATCCGGGCAATTATTTGGATTGATGCGCGTTAGGAGTATGCAAATGAATGATGCCCATATATATTGCACCGAAAATCAATTTAAAGATGAGTTTTTAGCCGTGTGTAATCTTTATTTAAAATATTTTGACATTTTTGGGATTGAAAAATATGAAATGAGATTAAGTCTTCATAACGAAGAAGGTTTAGGAAAAAAATATGTCAATGACCCGGCATTATGGGTTAAAACAGAAAATTTAGTAAAAGAAGCATTGGCTGACGGTGAAATCAATTTTATAGAAGTTCCAGGCGAATCAGCTTTTTATGGTCCCAAAATAGATGTCCAAGTTTGGAGCGCAATTGGAAAAGAATTTACCTTGGCAACCAATCAGGTAGATTTTGCAATTCCCGAACGATTTGGTCTCACCTATATCGATTCGGACGGTAAAGATCAAACACCTTTATGCATTCATCGGGCACCTTTAAGCACACACGAACGGTTCATTGGTTTTTTAATTGAACATTATAAAGGTGACTTTCCACTGTGGCTTGCGCCAATACAGGTGACTATTCTAACCGTGTCAGAAAAAGCTGATTTATATGCCAAGAAAGTAATGAAATCATTTAAATCTGAAGGATTTCGAGTGACCCTTGATAAAAGACCGGATAAAATAGGAACTAAAATTCGCCATGCCGAATTGCAAAAAATAAATGTGATGCTAATAATTGGCGAAAAAGAATCCCAATCTGAGACAGTTTCTGTTAGAAGAAGATTAATTGGGGATAAGGGATCAATCGAATTCAATGCATTAATAAAAGATTTGAAACAAGAAATCAATGAAAGGAGACCATTGTATCAGTAAGAAAAAAGAGTTGCGAATAAACGAGGCTATTCAGTCAAAAGAGGTTAGACTGATAAGTGAAACCGGAGAACAATTAGGTGTTGTTTCCATTGAAGAAGCGATTGAAAAGGCAGAAGATGTAAATCTTGACTTGGTCCAGGTTGGTGGAAATACCAACCCTCCTGTCTGTAAACTTCTGAATTATGGGAAATTGAAATATGAGCAAAAGAAAAAGGCTCACCAGAGTAAAAAGAAGCAACATATCATAAAAATAAAAGAGATTAGAATCCGCCCTGCTATCAGTGAAAATGACTTGATGACAAAAGTAAATCAAGGAAGGAAATTTTTGCTGGAAGGTAATAAATTAAAGGTCACAATTATGTTCCGTGGAAGAGAATTATCTCGAGTTGATCTTGGGATGGACATTCTTGAACGTGTAGTTCAAATGCTAGAAGATATTTCGGAAATAGAAAAACAGACAGATTTAGAAGGTCGGCGCATGAATGTTGTGCTGACTCAAAAATAGGAGAGAAACTAATGCCTAAACAAAAAACTCGTAGTGGTGCAACAAAACGGTTTGGAAAAACCGGCACCGGGAAGTTAAAGAGAAATAAAGCAAACCATAGACATATGCTAATTCGCCGTTCTAAAGATGCGAAACGAAAAATGCGAAAAACAGGACTTGTTTCAAAATCAACGGAAAAACGAGTTAAACGTATGATCGAAAGTTAAATAGGAGATACATCATGCCAAGAGCAAACTCATCTGTTCCACGACATCGTCGGCACAGAAAAATCGTAAAGCAGGCCAAGGGCTACTATGGTGCCCGGAGCCGCACCTATAAAGCGGCCAAAGATGCTGTGGTTAGAGCAGGTACATACGCCTACCGTGACCGCCGCCAAAGAAAACGCCAGTTCCGACGCCTGTGGATTACAAGAATAAATGCAGCGACTCGATTGAATGGAATTTCATATTCCGTTTTCATAGCCGGTCTGAAAAATAAAGGAATCGAACTGGACAGAAAAGTTCTGGCTGATTTAGCGGTCAGAGAACCTGATGCTTTTGCTGAGCTCGTAAAAACCGTTCAGGGTTAAATGGATCTTAAGCGGTCCATTGAATCTGTCAAGAAATCATTTTTGGCAGATGTCGAGAAATTTCCGACCGATCCTCAGGAACAAGAATTGTTGCGTGTCCGATATTTTGGGCGAAAAGGGGAAATTGCATCATTATTTCAGCAATTGAAGGATGCCGATCCTTCTGATCGACCTAAATTTGGTCAACAGCTTAATTCATTGAGGGACGAGCTATCGAACGCCTTTAAGGAAATATCGGGCGCTGATGATATCGATGACCAAGCGGATGAAGATCAGCGAATCGATTATTCACTACCAGGATTCAATTTTTCTACAGGATCAATTCATCCGCTTCATCAAATCTTAAAAGAAATAAAAGACATCTTTATTTCAATTGGGTTTTCGGTAGCATACGGTCCTGAAATTGATGATGATTATCATAATTTCCAGGCGCTAAATATTCCAAAGCATCATCCAGCGAGAGATATGCAGGACACTTTTTTCGTTGACGATAATACAGTCCTTAGAACGCATACTTCCAATGTGCAAATCCATCTGATGGAAAATCAGAATCCACCGCTTCGTTATATTGTACCTGGGAGAGTGTACCGAAATGAGGCCATCAGCTTTAAGAGCTATTGCTTATTTCATCAGGTTGAAGGATTGTATGTAGATAAAAATGTTTCCTTTCCAGATTTGAAAGGTACATTGGAATTATTCGTAAAAAGATGTTTTGGGGATGATGTGAAAATGAGATTCCGACCAAGTTTTTTTCCTTTTACCGAACCAAGTGCTGAAATGGATATTTGGAGCGAATCCAGAGGTGAATGGTTAGAAATATTGGGTTGCGGAATGGTGGATCCTGAGGTATTTACTAATGTTGGATACGATCCTAAAATTTGGCATGGATATGCGTTTGGAATGGGAATTGAACGCATCGCTATGTTGAAGTATGGCATTGATGACATTCGTTTATTTTATCAAGGTGATTTACGCTTTTTGGAGCAATTCTGATGCGAATTTCAACTAGCTGGCTAAGCGATTATGTTAAAGTAAATGAATCGCTTGAAGATCTTTCTGAAATGCTAACAATGCTGGGGTTAGAAGCGGAAATTTCATCTAATTTTAGTGAAGTTAAGGGATTGATTGTCGGGAAAATAACATCTGTGCGAAAACACCCAAATGCAGATAAACTATCTTTGGTGACCGTTTTTGACGGTTCGCAATCAGTCGAAGTTGTTTGTGGTGCCCCGAATGTTCGTGAAAACCTTTCCATTCCATTTGCGCCGGTTGGATCATCACTTCCCGGTGGGTTTATATTGAAAAAAGTAACGATTCGCGGAATAGAAAGTACCGGCATGATTTGTTCCGAAAGGGAGCTGGGGATTTCAGATGAGCATGAAGGTATTATGGAATTACCAGACAATTTAAAAATCGGAACTTCTATTTCTAAATGGCTCAAAAGTGAATTCAGTGCTATCGATTTGGATTTGACCCCAAATCGTTCGGATGCGCTGTCACATATTGGAGTAGCTCGAGATTTAGCGGTAAAAACCGGTCGAACACTAACAATTCCAACATCACCGGTTCATAAAGCAGTTAGTCCATCGAAGGATCATATTTCAGTTACGATTGATGACAAAATTGGTTGCCCAAGATATATCGCCGGAATTGTAAATGAAATAACGGTGGGGCCATCTCCGGAATGGATGGTGACAAAACTAAAAGCCGCCGGTTTGAGGAGTATTAACAATGTGGTAGATATATCTAATTTTGTTTTACTGGAATTCGGTCATCCAACACATATGTTTGATCTTGATAAAATTCCCGGGAAAGCAATTCAGGTCCGCAAGGCAAAAAAGGGTGAATCAATCCTTGGTTTAGACGGAGAAAAATATACATTCAACCCAGACCATTGTCTCATTACCGATGGAAAAAATCCATTAGCAATCGCCGGAATTATGGGTGGAGAAGATTCCGGTGTTACAAAAGATACAACTTCTATTTTAATTGAAAGTGCTTATTTTGATCCCATTACAATTCGAAAAGGCGCAAAATCATTAGGACTGAGAACAGAAGCATCACGCAGATTTGAAAGAGGCGCTGATATTAACGGATGCGTAGCTGCATATAACCGGGTGGTTCAATTGCTCATTGATTTTGCAGGAGGAAATCCAATTAAAGGCTATATTGATGCGTACCCAAAAAAATTCAAACAAACATCAGTAACACTTAGAAGATCAGAGCTTGATTTGATTTCAGGACAAAAGATTTCTGATGCCCATGTTTCAAACACGTTAAAAGGACTGGGGATGATTGTAAAAAAGAATGCCTCATCGTGGTCTTGTAACATACCAACTTATCGGCCCGATTTAGAACGTGAAATTGATTTAATTGAAGAAATCATCCGAATTTACGGGTATGATAATGTTCCATCGAGCGTTCATTTTTCGGGTGTGCATTCATCTCGCAAACCCGATCCGGAAGCATCCATTGAGGATGTAGTTCAATTTATGGCCGGGTTTGGATTTGGACATTGTTATTCAAATTCATTAGAGTCAAAACGCATTGCATCCGCTCATGCGGAAACACCTGTTGCCATGAAGAATCCATTGAGTGAAAAAATGGCATTTTTAAGAACAACCTTAATCCCGGGATTGATACAAAAAATTGATTTCAATATTGCAAATGGCAGACAAGATTTAAGACTCTATGAAATTGGAAATGTTTTTGTCCAAAAGAAAAAAGGGCTTAAAGGAATTCATGAAAAACTAAAAATGGCTGGAGTCATTCATGGAAATTGGACTGATAAGGATATCCATCATTCAACGCAAATAAAATCATCTTTATTTGTTGTCAAAGGTGTGATTACTTCTATTGCAGCCCGGTTTGGAATTCAAGATTTGGCATTTCTTCCTTGCAAATCGGATATTTTTTCCAATGCGCAAACGATTCGTCTTTCGGGAAATGATATTGGCACGATAGGAATTGTAAATACATCATTTATTCAAAAAATCAAATCTGGTAAACGAGGTATTTATGGATTCGAATTTGAATTCCAACAGATTGTGGACGCATTAGATGTAACAACACAATTCAAACAAATCAACGCATACCCTGTGAGTGAACGAGATTTGAATTTTGTGTTATCCGATTCTGTCTCGGTAGGAGACGTTTTGGAATCAATGCAAACAAAGGGTGGCGATATTTTAAAATTAGTGTCGCCGGTTAACGAATTTTCAGATGAATCAATCGGATCGGGAAACCGTTCCGTAACATTTAGGTTGGTATTCCAGCATCCTTCAAAAACACTTGAAGATTCGGACGTAAACCCATTGATTAAGGGAATTATAGACGTTGTTTCAAAAATTTTTGATGGTAAATTAAGATCATGAACGAACAAGATAAATCTATAGACGATTCGGACAATTTGGTGCGAGTTTCCATATTTGGTCATGAGTACACAGTAAAAGCACCTGCAGATTCAACGTATATCAAAAATATCGCTGAATATGTAGACAACAAAATGCACGAAGTGCAAGATGGATTGAGTTCGTCTCAATCTTCGACTCGAATCGCAATACTTGCAGCAATGAACGTTACAGATGAATTGTTTACATCGAACAGAGACAAAGACAATTTGTCGAGCGAAGTAGAATCCAAGGTTTTATCTCTAATTGATAAAATCGATCAAGAATTAGCTTAATTTATTTCGGATACTACCATGCCTGAAGCTCAACTGCTTTCCGGGAAAACAGTAAGCGAGTCTGTTTATGCATCGCTGAATTCCAGGATTACTCATTTAAAAGAAGCAAGTATCACGCCGGGACTTGCAGTTATTTTGGTGGGAGAAAATCCGGCAAGTCAAGTGTATGTTCGTAGTAAAACCAGAAAATTTGAAAAGCTTAATTTGTATTCCGAAACTATCCGCTTGCCGGATTCTTGTTCAGAAGAGAAATTGTTGGAAAAAATTCAGATACTTAATGCTGATGATCGGTTTCACGGGATTCTTGTACAGCTTCCACTGCCAAAATCTATAGATGAACAAAATGTTTTATTGTCAGTTGCCCCTTCCAAAGATGTAGATGGATTTCATCCGCTAAATCTTGGACTCTTAACCGCCGGAAACCCACGATTTATTCCATGTACACCAAAAGGAATTTTGAGAATTCTTGAACATTATGATATTGACACAGATGGAAAGCGGGTTGTGGTGGTTGGGAGAAGTAACATTGTTGGAAGGCCGATGTCCATCTTGTTAAGTCTCAAAAGAAACCCTGGAAATGCAACTGTTACCTTGTGCCACACCCATACACAAAACCAAAAAGAACTTACACGCTCTGCAGATATCCTTATTTCAGCAACCGGTGTTCCGGAATCCATTTCGGGTGATGATATTTCTGAAGGTGCAGTCGTGATAGACGTTGGAATTAACAGGGTAGAAGACGATTCGGAAAAAGGGTACAAACTGGTTGGAGATGCGGAGTATGATTCTGTGATTCAAAAAGCAACTGCGTTGACTCCCGTCCCGGGTGGCGTTGGACCCATGACTATCGCCATGCTGGTTGAGAATACAGTGGAAGCTGCTGAAAGATTATTGTCACCATGAGCTAGTATTCCCTGAGCATGACGAAGGTGGTAATTTTGTCGTACTTCGATTCAATATGCTAAAGTATTTGTTGTAATTTTTTTATTTATTTGCGCCCGTAGCTCAGCTGGATAGAGCGTATGCCTCCGGAGCATAAGGTCACAGGTTCGAATCCTGTCGGGCGTACAAAACCAGATTAGGATAATTATTTTAAAATTCCTTATCCAAATCCACAGGCTTTATCCAATCTAATAGTAGAGCTAAACGATAATTATTTCCTGTAGTAAATTTTAGGGTATGAATTATCGGGTTTTACTCACAACTACTTCTTCTAAGGCTGAAGCAAAAACCATCGCTAACGCATTGGTTCAATCAAGAGTCGTGGCATGTGTGAATATAATCCCGAACATTTCATCCATTTACCGCTGGGAAGGGAATATTAATGAGGAAAACGAGTTTTTATTGTTCATTAAGACTAAAAAGTCAAAAGAGCGGGAAGTAGAAAAACTGATACTGAAACTACATAGTTATGACGTTCCTGAAATTATTTCGTTGCCAATCGAAAGCGGTTCACAAAAATACTTGGATTGGATAGATGAGTCCCTTTAACAACAGATCTTTTAAATTTATAACTTTTGTTCTGGTTTTGCTCACAACAGGTACCATTGGGTTTTTTACTATTGGGGGGGATGATTGGAGCATTATAGACAGTTTGTATATGACTGTAATTACCTTATCTACAGTTGGATTTGCAGAAGTCCATCCCTTAAGCGAAGCCGGACGAATTTGGGCAATGATCTTAATTATTTTCGGTGTGAGCGGATTTGCTTACGTTATTTCACAATTTGGGACTGAACTATTGGAGTTTGGTCAATATCGGAGTCGAAAAATGAAAAAACACATTCAAAAACTAAAAGGTCATTACATTATTTGTGGTTATGGACGGATGGGTGCTGTGATAGCCGGAGAACTGGCAGAAAAGCATGTTCCATTTGTCGTGATTGATAATAAAGACACCAAAATTGACAAAATTAAAGAAAAGGGGTTCGATTATATTTTTGGTGATGCAACCATTGAAGAAACCTTGATTGAAGCCGGTATTCAAACTGCAAGAGGAGTGGTAGTAACCTTGGAAACCGATCAAGATAATCTCTTTGTAACCATGTCCGTAAGAACATTGAATACAGATGCCTTTTTGGTTTCTCGTTATGCTATTTATGATACAGCAGCAAAATTAAAAAGGGCAGGAGCCAATAAAATTGTGAATCCATACGTGGCGGGCGGACATAAAATGTCAGAAATGCTTTTGAGTCCATTTGTAGAAGACAGCGTAGTGATTGGAACACCACAACAGAAATATGTAGATCTTGCCATTGATGAAATTGATTTATCAATAATACCGCGTTTCGATGGCGTTTTAATCAGAGATTCAGGGTTAAGAGATGAGTTCAATTTAATGGTTGTTGGAATTGTAGAGGAAAATGGTGATGTTATGTTAAATCCGCAACCCGATACAGCTTTATCCAAGAATCAAACGGTAATGCTTATCGGAGAGAAGGAAAACCTTCAGAAATTTAAAAAAACCATCCCAACCCAATAATTGCACATAACATATATTATGTATAATTGCACAGCCTACTTAATACTACTCACTTGATGACAAAATTTACTAACCGTCCTGTGACGTATATTTCATTTAAAATTTCTTTGGTGTCTAAATATTGAGATATTTTTTCATTTTCTTTGGTAGTTTGTATAATTAAGTCTTTATCGGCATTAGCATCAATTTCAATACTAGCTCGCAGTTTACCATTTACTTGAACTGCAATAGTCATTAATTCTTCTATAATTAAGTTTTGATCATAGTTTGGCCAGGATTCGTACGTAATTGATTTAGTATGTCCCAATTTATTCCATATTTCTTCAGCAACATGAGGAACAAACGGGTTTAATAATAATGTGAATGATTCGATTATCTTTCGATTAATAGATGATTGCGTAATTAAATGATTCGTAAAAATCATCATTTGGGAAATAGCTGTGTTAAAATCCAAATTTTCGATATCATATGTGACTTTTTTGATTGTTTGATGCAATAATTTAATTGTTTCGTCATTTGCTGCATCTTCAATAATATTTGCGTTTATTTCATTATCTTTTATAATTAATCGTAAAATTTTATTGAGAAATCTTGAGCATCCTTGCAAACCGGTTTCAGACCAAGGTTTTGCTTTGTCTAAGGGGCCCATGAACATTTCATATAATCGCATGGCATCTGCTCCAAATTCGTCAACTATTTCATCCGGGTTGATAACATTTCCTTTAGATTTACTCATTTTTGAGCCATCGTTACCTAGAATCATTCCCTGATTGAATAATTTTTGAAATGGTTCTTTTGTGGAAACAAACCCTAAATCGTATAACACATGATGCCAAAAACGAGCATACATCAAATGCAACACAGCATGTTCCTGCCCGCCAATGTAAAGATCAACCGGCATCCAATATTGTTCCTTTTTTGAGTTCCAACCTTCCTGAGTATTTAAAGGATCAATATATCGCAAATAATACCAGCAAGATCCAGCCCATTGAGGCATGGTATGGGTTTCTCTGAGACCGATAATATTTCCGCTATCATCTTTCATTTCTACCCAATCGGTTATATTTGCTAAAGGGGAATCTCCTGTTCCGGAAGGTTTGTATTTTTCTACTTCCGGCAATAATACGGGCAAATCATCCTCTGAAATCGGGTTTACTTTGCCTTTTGCATGCACCAGTGGGAACGGTTCGCCCCAATATCTTTGTCTTGAAAACAACCAATCCCTTAATTTATAATTTATCTGTCTCTTCCCTATTTTATTTTCCTCAAGGTAATTGATCATGGCTGATTTGGCGTCATCTACTTTTAATCCATTTAAAAAATCACTATTAATAGCTGGCCCATCATCTAAAAACGCATCACCATCGAAATCATCGGGAGTATTGACCGTACGAATGATGGGTAAATCAAATTTGGATGCAAAATCCCAGTCGCGTTGATCCTGCCCCGGAACTGCCATAATTGCGCCAGTACCGTATGACATCAGGACATAATCAGCAATCCAAATGGGGATTTTTTCACCATTAACAGGGTTTATTGCAAATGTGCCGGTAAATATCCCAGATTTGTCTTTATTGAGCTCTCCTCTCTCGAGATCCGATTTCAGACTTGCAGCATCACGGTATTTGGATGCGGATTCTTTATGATCATCGGTAGTCAGAGTTTCCACTAAGGGATGTTCCGGTGAAAGCACCATATAAGTAGCACCAAAAAGAGTATCCGGCCGAGTTGTGAAAACTCGAATAACTTCTTTTCTATTTTCTACTTTAAAATCGACATCTGCCCCCTCGGACCTCCCGATCCAGTTTCTTTGCAAATCTTTCACATGATCCGGCCAGTCAAGGTCATCCAATCCATTCAATAAAGATTCTGCATAATCTGTAATTTTGAGCATCCATTGTTTCATTGGAACTCGTTTGACAGGATGTCCACCGCGTTCCGATTTTCCGTCTATAACCTCTTCATTGGCCAAGACTGTCTTTAATTCCGGGCACCAGTTCACAGGAAACTCAGCCTGGTATGCCAAACCTTTATTAAATAATTGAAGAAAAATCCATTGCGTCCATTTATAATAATCCGGATCAGTTGTATTTATTTCACGTTCCCAGTCATAGGAAAATCCTAACATCTTAATTTGACGACGAAAATTAACAATATTCTTTGCCGTGGTCTTCGAAGGATGGGTTCCTGTTTGGATTGCATATTGTTCTGCTGGAAGCCCAAACGCATCCCAACCCATTGGATGTAACACATTGAATCCTTGCATTCGTTTATAGCGGGCTACAATATCGGTTGCAATATACCCCAGAGGATGACCAACATGAAGCCCAGCCCCGGATGGATAGGGAAACATGTCTAGAACATAGTATTTGGGCTTTTCGGAGGTATCCTCGGTTTTAAAGGTTTTATGCTCATCCCAGTAAGTTTGCCACTTGGATTCTATGGTTTTATGATCGTAACTCATTATTTTTTTCAAATTGTCGGGGTGAGAGGATTTGAACCTCCGACCTCGTCGTCCCGAACGACGCGCGCTAACCGGGCTGCGCTACACCCCGAAAATGTCCTAGAATCTAAAAGATATGTTTCAATCTCTACAACTAAATGAAGACCTTGATAAGAATAAATCCACCTATCAATAAAATCGTAAATATAATCGCCAAAATATTAAAATATTTTTCAATGAATTCGCGGATTGGGTCACCATATTTCCAAATAAGCCATCCGACGAGAAAAAATCGTGCAGATCGACTTACGGTTGATGCGATTAAAAACATCCATATATTGACGTCAAATGCACCTGCTGAAATTGTAAATACCTTGAAAGGAATAGGCGTAAATCCCGCAGTAAAGACAATCCAAAAATTATACGCTTCAAATTTGGATTGGATTGAATTAAAAATGATTTCAGAAAATCCAGGTATATGATTAAAGAAAAATAGCGCCAATCCGGAAAAATCACTTTGCGCATTCCACCAAAGGTAATGACCAATGCCATAACCAATGAGCGCTCCGATTACCGATCCGACAGAACATAGCAATGCAAATTGTAATGATTTTGTTCGAAGACCGAGAGCAAGCGCTATGAGAAGAGCATCGGGTGGAATTGGAAAAAAAGATGATTCAGCCAAAGCTAAAAAGAAAAGGGCGATCGGACCATAGGGAGTCTCTGCCCAATGTAGCATCCAATCATATATTTTTCTAATCCAATGCATTTCTTATTCTCTAGAAAAAACACCAAATGCAGACATGACTTCACGCTCTGTAACCAATCCGATGGGTCGGTTTATTAGTTTCCCGCCTACAACCATTGCGCTAGATCCGCCGCCATCTAGATTTAAAGCGTCTACGCAACCGATATCTTTCATTATGATGGCAAGTTCATTTAAGTCGACTCCCCTGCTCTCCAATTGTCTGCCATCTACAACGCAAAAAATAATACTGCCATTTTCATCAATTCCAACAGCAGATCTTGGATGAACGCCTGGGATGGTTGTATTAAAAAATAACTCTTCATCGGATGTGATATTAATTTCACCATCTTTGATAAGAACAGGTCCTGCTTGTATTGCGTCCTGAACAGGCCAATATTTTGCAGCAGAGAAATCTAACGATTTTACAGGATGATTTGGTTCATTTGGTGTTGCATTCTCCCACCGAAATAAAGAGTCATTTCGGGTGTATGACCATGTTATTTCTCCTTCACCAGATTCGGTAATTCCAAAAGCACCTCTAGCGGTTCGATAGCGTCGATTCCATCTCAAAAGTGTAGAAAACGGTCTTTCAAACATTTCATTGGATAAATAGAGAAAACCAACATGGGTCGTTGGGTTTTTATCCATTCGGAAATACCCTGCATTTATAACCAGATCCGCACCTGTACGATTTAAAAATTGGGTTGGCGTTTCTCTCTTATCATTATCAGAAGATACGAGGGCTCTTACATGATATAAAGAATCCGGCCTTTCTATCTTCGCGTACCACACCTTTAGCGGAATGTTTTTATTCTTGCCGGAATAAACAGTTAACCCAGGTTGTGTTTTTCTTTCTTCTTGAATCCAAGAAAGGGGAATGTGTGTGTAGCTTATGGATTCCCTACAGGAAATCAAAAATAGTAATAGAAGGAAAACCAGTTTCATTCAGACTGTGTTTCGTCAGTTTTTGTGGAGTAAATAGAAAAATCAATCGATCTAAGAGTTACTCCGTTCGAATCGCTAATGCTCACACTCCAATCACCCGTATTCTTCGGTTGAATAGTTTGATAACTCCACGCACGCCAATAATGTGATCTACCAATTTCCATTGGGATTGTGGAAATAACGGTTCCATTAAAAGACCATTCATGTTTTACCGATTGCGTTTTCCCAAGATTTTGCACCATGGTAAAACAATACACCTGATCAATAGTATCAGGAAATTCAGTGGCAACACCCACCGGATGTCGGGTTTGACTTACAACATTGCTGCATGTTTCCATTTTTTGAATTATAAAAATATTTGATAAGGTATCAGTTTTGGTTATTTCCATTGTTTGAATGAAAACATCACTCCCAATATCAGGAACATTTTGCATATCATTTGTAATGTTCGGTAATGAAATGATTGAAGAATCTTTTGCTTTTTCTCCCTCTATCATGGGTAAAGTATCTGATATTTCTTCAATTTGGTTTTGTATAGTTTGAGCTGGTATGTTTTGGATAGAATGAGGTATTTCTTTAGGTGTGAAAAATGAAATAAATGCAATATATACAACGATAAGACCTGCGATAGTCTTGAATTGGCGGACATAAACCGCAACCCCAATTAGAATCATTAACATTAGGGTAACTTGCCACACGGATGGGTCAGAAAATATATGCATAGTAAGGGTGAAAATTATAACAACATCAATGAATCCCTAAAATAAAAAAGCCCCCATTTCTGGAGGCTATTTTACATGATTTAAAGAGAAATTATTTAAGGAATATCAATTTTTCCTTCACGGTTGTAATTCCCGACTGGATCACATAGAAATACATTCCGCCCGAAACTGGTTTTCCTGAAGTATTGGTCGCATTCCAGGAAACGTGGTGAGTGCCAGACGAATGATATCCTACAGCCAATGTTTTGATTTCATGACCGAGCATATCAAAAATTTTAACACTTACATTCCCTGCTTCGGGAACCAAATATGAAATAGTCGTCGTTGGATTAAATGGATTAGGATAATTAATTGCGGACAGTTTGAATTCCGTCGCAAATGTATAGCCGTCTGTACCCAATTGTTGATTTGCAGGATTATAATCTTCCATTGTAACTACCCAAAGTTTATCCGTCCCTACTTCACAGTCAAGGGCCCATCCCTCAATGGAGACATTTTCACCGCTTTCAGGTAGAGTTGCAGATGAGTCTGTGTGCAACCAATAACGTAACCTGAGCTTATAGTCTGCTAATCCGTCACTGTCTGAATCGAGGAAGTACCTTGTTCTATCATGCACAGAATCGGTTTCAGCAATAATTGTACCGGTAACCGAAACTGAATCTATATAATTTTCCAGGCCACCGCCGTTATGTGCCCCGTAGCCGCTATCAGGATTCACCCATTCCATATTGTTGAGAGTCCACACTTTCATTGTGGAATGTCCTCTTCTTGTGATGACTCGTCCTGTTACGGTAATTTCATCTCCATCGAAAGGACGCACTGCGCCACTTTCAGGTTCATAACTTTCAGGTCCAAATCTTAAAGATAAATCAATGGTATCATTTCCGTCAGTATCCAAAAAATACCGTGTATGAATAAAACAATGACCAGTATCGCTAAAGACGATTGCCGTTCCCGTTGTAGTTACAGTATCAACTGTTGTAAGATGATTGCCTCCATGTCCATGCCCACCTCCGTGCCCGCCATGACCTTGGCCGGACAGGCCAGCCAAACCAACAATGAAAAAAGGCAAAAAAGTTTTAAGTAGAATTTGTTTCATGAGGTTTTTCCTTTTGAATTAATGTTTAATAATTACGAATTAGTCAACCTTAGAATAAATAAGGTTTAAGAATATACGAAAAAATAATAACAAAAGTCGGAACGACAGGATTTGAACCTGCGGCCCCTGCAACCCCATTGCAGTGCGCTACCGGGCTGCGCCACGTTCCGATTATTATGATTTTCTAATACCTTCAAGAATTGATTCAAGATCCTGTTTTAAATTTAATAGAATTTCAGAGGATAAGGATTTCGATGGCGCCTCAGCAGAACCACGATCGAGTTTTTGTTCCTCTATAGAAGATTTTGCCTCATCAGATTTTAATTTATCCCTCGCACCAGCAATGGTAAATTTTTGGCGATAAAGCAGATCTTTAATCAAAAGAATTAAGTCAATATCTTGTTGACGGTAAATACGATTTCCTGCCCTATTTTTTGAAGGCTTTAGTTGTTTGAATTCTGTTTCCCAGTACCGAAGGACATACTGTTTTAATTCAGTAATTTTACTTACTTCGCCAATGGAGTAATAGAGTTTCTTTATGGATAATGCGTCAGTGCTCATGGATATATTCTACTTAAACTAATACTTTATATTAAAGAGGTTAGAATCCTATTACAACTGAAATTTATTAAGGATGAAAATTATTATAACCGAAATTTTATGATTGAGAAACGAATTGATTATGAAATTGAATCCATTGAGGAAGAACAATTTCTAATCTATTTTTGGGCGGTAAAAATGCAATTCTTAAATGATGAGTTCCATTTTTCTGGCCAAACCCCGCACCATTGACAGTACATAATCCCGTTTCTTCCAACAGAGCCATACAATAGTCAAAATCATTTCTATCAGCCGGCATTTTATTGATTCGTGGAAAAAGATACATTGCGCCGGTACGGCCAAAAATTTCCATCCCATTCATTTCTTGGATAGCTTCCTTGATGATAGTTGCTTTTTCCTTTAACTCCGTAAGTATATTTGTTTTCTCAGATTCATAATGAATAAAATCTTCTGTGTCCTTTTCTATCGGATTTACCATCATATAAATAAGACATTGACCAATTGTATTGGAGCATAAACTTACAGAAGCCTGTTTCAATAAAATGTCAATGAGGTTGATTCCGTAATCATTTACCACAGGATTACCACGTACTTCAAGATAACCGCCCCGATGTCCACATTCACCATGAAATCCTTTAGAGGAGCTGTGTAAACTGAATAGAAGTATGTCCCTCTCACCTTTTTCAGAAGCGAATGATGTGAAAGTTTCACCATAAATATTATCTTGATATACTTCGTCGGCAATAATGGCCAAGTCATGCTCTTCTGCAAAGTCTAACAAAACCGCTATACTTTCTTGGTCCAAAATAGAGCCGGTCGGATTTCCAGGATTAATAACCACAATCGCTTTGACCTTTATTCCTTGTTTAACTGCAGCGGCAAATGAGTCTTCTAAAATGGATTTGTTCAATGACCAGTCAGATTCTTCATCGGGGTAATAGTTCACCTGAGTTCCGCCACACCGCCTAATCGTAGCGGAATAGAGAGGATACTGCGGAATTGGAATCATTATTCCATCATTTTTATCTGAGATTAGGATTTCTAGAACCCGCTTTGCGCCATCGCTAGCGCCATCAGTCAAAAATATATGGTCGAAGTTGGAAAGCTGACTCTTAGAATTTTCAGATTTATCTCTATTATCGATAAAATTTGCAATCGCTTTTCGAATAAATAGTGGACCTTTACTTTCTGAATAAGCTCCAGTTCCCGATCTTAACTCCATTAGGATTGATTCAGCGTATTCTAGAATCGAATTAGAGTAAAGAGAGAGAGATTCCTTCTCGGAAATAATGTTATGAATGAAGTCACGTTCCCTGTTGATTGCAGAGGGAAATTCAAGTAGACTTAAGACTTGCCTATAAAAAGTAATCGGCTTTTGTCCAAATGCTTGTGGATTGCCGATATTACAAGAAATGATCGGTTTGCCTTCCTTTTCCATTTCCTCAGCACGAATTGGAATTTTCCCTCGAACGGCATATTCCATCTCAACCAGGTTTGAGTTGATCGAAATGTGATCGGTCATGTGACTAATTTAATCTTAGTTGAAAAAACTGAAAACTATGAACAGAAATTAATTCATTTTCAGCTCTTTCATGTTTCAAAATCTTTTTTTGCGAAAGGGTTTATTTCCCCGGGAATTTCCTCTGCCACCTCGATGATCGTCGCGTTTTGGCGGTGGGGTCCACCCTTCCGGTTTCTCCAGCAAAGCTTTCCGACTAAAATCTAAACGACCTTGGTCATCCACCTTAATGAGTTTGATCCTAACTTTATCACCTGGATTCAAAACATCTTCGACTTTTTCTACCCTACTCCACTCAAGTTCGGAAATATGAACAAGGCCTTCCCGGCCCGGTGCAAATTCTACAAACGCACCAAATGTCATTAACCTCGTGACCGTTCCATCGAATTCCATTCCAACTTCAGGTTCGAGGGTAATTGCTTTTACAAGTTCAATTGCTTCCTGACAACGGCGAAGGTCAAGACTTGCTGCTGTCACCATTCCATCGTCGTCAACATTTACTTCGCATTCTGTATCAGCAATGATTTTCTTAATCGTTTTTCCACCCGGTCCAATAAGTCCGCCGATTTTTTCCTGCGCAATTTGAATAGATAGAATTTTCGGAGCGTATTCTGACATTGTTTGCGCATCAGAAATAGAATCATACATTATATCTAAAATATGTTCTCTTCCGGTTTTTGCTTGGGCTAACGCTTCTTTTAATAATTCAAAGGAAATCCCCTCAATTTTTAAATCGAGCTGGATCGCAGTAATGCCTTCTCGAGTTCCTGCTACCTTAAAATCCATGTCTCCTAGATGATCTTCGGCTCCAAGAATATCGCTTAAAATTGCATTACGCTTCCCGTCGGTAATTAATCCCATTGCAATTCCGGCTACATGACCTTTAATCTGTGCACCGGAATTCATCAGTGCCAACGAACCACCGCAAATACTCGCCATTGAGGACGATCCATTTGATTCCATGATTTCCGAAACAATCCGGATAGTGTATGGGAAATCGTCGTAATCCGGTAGCACTTGTTTCAATGCACGCTGCGCTAAATTTCCATGCCCTATTTCTCTTCTGCTTGTAAATCCGATTCTTCCGGTTTCACCAACACAATATGGAGGGAAATTGTAATGAAGCATGAAATTTTTCTTGGTATCTAAATCCATGCTATCCACAATTTGCTCATCTCTTGGAGAGCCAAGCGTTAGGACGACCAATGCCTGGGTTTCGCCGCGAGTAAACAAGGCAGAACCATGTGTACGAGGCAGTAATCCAGATTCAATCGTAATCGGACGAATATCCGTCGTAGATCTTCCATCACTTCGAATTCCTTTTGCAAGAATATTTTCTCTAAACGCTTCCTTTAATAGAGTGTTGATATGATCTTTGATCAATTGACTATTATCCGGATAAGTTTCTTCTAAATCTAATTGCGTTTTCTCATGAATATCATCAATTGCTTTTTCACGATCATGTTTATCTGCAATTTGAATCGCATTGTCAATATCACTTGCGACACGATCTTTAACTTCCTTCGCCAAATCTTCATTTTCTTCTGATTCGGGAATCGGACGTTTGACTACATCGCATTCTGCGACTAAAGATTTTTGAAGATCAATGATTTCTTTGATATGATCCTGAGCAAATTCCAAAGCAAGTACAAAATCTTCCTCAGAAATGTTTTTAGCTTCTCCTTCCACCATGACAACGGTATTTTCATTTCCGGAAACCATAATTTCCATATCGGACTCATTCATCTCTTCCCGAGTAGGATTAATGACAAACGAATCATTCAATCTCCCAACTCGAACCGTTGCGATGGGACCATTCCAAGGAATATCAGAAATCATAAGTGCAGCAGATGCGCCGATACCGGTAAGAGTGTCAGCCATATTTTCACCATCGCTTGAAAGGACGGTTGCTATGACCTGCGTTTCATATTTAAATGATTTTGGAAACAAAGGTCTGATAGGACGATCTGTTAATCTACTTGTCAGAATTTCGTGTTCTGATGGTCGTGCTTCTCGCTTAAAAAAACCACCCGGAATTTTTCCACCGGCATAATGTCTTTCCCTATATTCCACCTGCAACGGGAAAAAATCAATTCCTTCACGAACTTCTTTTGCTGCATTTACAGCGATAATTACACAGGTTTCTCCATAGGTTACAATTACAGATCCTGCCGCCTGTCTTGCTATCGTTCCAGTTTGAATTGAAAGTGTTCTTCCACCCAATTCCATTTCTTTCTTCAACATTGTTTTATCCTCTAATTTCTAGTGTTTTAATCACATTTACATATGAATCCGGGTTCGTACGGCGCAAATATTTCATGTGCTTTTTCCGTTTCGCAACCAACGTGACCAATCCTCGTCTGGAGTGATGGTCCTTTTTATTCTTTTTTGAGTGCTCTGTAAGATCTCTGATCCTTGCTGTCAGCATGGCAATTTGCACTTCAGAACTGCCGGTATCTTTTGAATTTTCACCGAACGATCCAATGATTTCTTTCTTTTTTTCTTGTGTTAAAGGCATTTTATCTCCTAATGATATTTGTTCATTAATTGTTTACAGGTTTGTTGATCCGTTGCAAGTTGTATTTTTAACTCTGAAGAATCCATAAATTTTTTCTCGTCTCGAATCCGTTCTAAAAATTCTATGGTTATTTCTTTCTCGTATAAATCACCAATTGATTTTTCAAAAAAATGAACTTCCATAACAAAATCAGTTTCATTAAAGGTTGGACGAACACCCAAGTTACACATTCCATACAGACTTTTACCATTAATCCTTCCCCTAGCAAAATAAACTCCTTTACGTGGTAAAAGCTGATTATTTTCAACTGGAAGAAAATTGGCCGTTGGAAATTTCAACCCTTTTCCTCGTCCTGAGCCCGGCACCACAACGGCCCGGAATCCAAAAACCCAACCTAACTCAAATGATGCTCTTCGTACAAATCCATCCGAAATCAATTTTCGTATATGAGTGCTTGAAATAATCACATCCTGGTCATGGATCGGGTTAATTATTTTTACATCAATATGATTGTCTTTTCCGTATTGTAATAAAAATTCGGGTGAACCTTCCCTATTTTGTCCAAAATGATGATCATAGCCAACTACAATTCGCTTAGGCTGAAAATTGACAACAATTATTTGATTCAAAAATGCTGATGCTGTCATTTTTGAAAAAGAGATATCAAACGGAATCACCAAGGTTTTATCAACTCCTAAATTCCCAATTAACCTTAGTTTATCTTCAATACCAATTAACAGTGGAAAGGTTGAATTCTGATCCAAAACATGGCGCGGATGTGGCTCAAACGTAACCACGACTGAATTTGAATTATGTGCTGATGCAGTCGACACGACATGTTTAATGACCTCCTGATGGCCACGATGCAATCCGTCAAATGTTCCAATGGTGACAACGGATTCATAGGACGGTTTTACTTCCTTTAGGCTGCGGCAGATGTCCATGATTTTTCAAATTCTTTTAAAGATAAAGAATCTTCAACCAAATAGTTTCCAACGCTACGGCGTTGTAAATACGTTAAATGTCCGCTGGTACCGAGTTTTTCGGCAATATCCGCACCAAGTACACGAATGTATGTTCCTTTACTACAATGCACATTAAAGGTGATATTTGGCGATACAAATTTTTCTAATTGGATTTGACTGATATGAATTGGAACCGGTTTTCTTTCAACTGATATATTTTTTCGTGCAAGTTTATACAATCGAACACCATCAATCTTTTTTGCGGAATACATAGGCGGGATTTGTTCTTGATCTGCTAAAAATTCTGTTAACACTTCTGCGATGTCATTATCAGTGAGCTGCGGAACCAAATTCTTTTCAAGAATATTACCGGTTAAATCTAGAGAATCTGTTGATGAACCTAAGGTAAGCGTAGCAGTGTATGATTTAGATTGTGCACTTATTTCAGTCAGAGACTTTGTATCCTTACCTGTTCCAATGAGTAATACACCTTCGGCAAAAGGGTCTAGAGTACCGCCATGTCCAACTTTTTTTACACGAGTAATACCTCGAACTTTTTTAACAACATCAAATGATGTCCATCCGATGGGTTTATAAAGATTCAGAATCATTGGTTTCAATCGGAATATCAATCTTAGATAATACTTCTTCAATTCGATGAGAATAATTTACAGAATCATCAAAATAAAATCTTATTTCCGGAGTGAATTTTATGTGCAATGCTTGCCCTAAATATTTCCTGAAAAGTGAAATTTTTGATTTCATTTCTCGTTCTATCAATTTGATATCCTGTTTAGGTTTCATAACGGTATAATATACCGATGCAATTTTTAAATCCGGGGTAATTGTGACTCGAGAAAATGTGATAAAACCCAGATGAGAAAGATTAATATGCCGAGTTGTTATTTCTCCTAAAATTCCTTGGATTTGATGCGAAACTCTATCAGTCCGCTTATATGGTAACTGCTGTTTCAATATTATCCAAGAGTCCTTTTAACAGTTTTTATTTCAAAAATTTCAATGATATCACCTTCGTTAAATGTTTTAACACCATCAACGCCAATTCCGCATTCAAGCCCTTCTTTAACTTCCTTTGCATCGTCTTTAAATCGTTTTAAAGAAGTCACATTCCCCTCGTGAATAGTTTCATCGTCATGAATAACGCGGGCTTTTGCTCCACGATTAATGATCCCCATTACAACCTTTGTTCCTGCAATGTTTCCGATTTTAGGGATTTTAAATTGAGTTAGGATTTCGGCCCGCCCGACAACCTCCTCGATTTTATCAGGTTCAAGTAAACCTTCAAGTGCAAGTTTGATTTCTTCTACAGCATTGTAAATAATCGAATAATTTCGAATTTCTACTCCTGCTTGATTTGCCTGCAATTTTGCATTCGAACTTACTTGAACATTAAAGCCAATAATCACTGCCTGTGAAGCTTCAGCTAAAAGAACATCTGACTCAGAAATCATTCCAACCGCTTTATGAATAATCTGAATGCCTACTTCATCTGTAGAAAGCTTTTCAAGCGTTTCTGAAAGTGCTTCGATAGATCCATCAACATCACCTTTTATGATGAGAGGGAGGTTTTTAATGGCACCTTCTTTAATCATGGCTGACATAGCATCTAATGATTGAGCACCAATTTTCTTCTGATCAATTTCGCGTTTAATTCTTTGTCGCTCGGATGAAATGCGCTTTAATTCACGTTCATTTTCAACGACCGAAAGAATATCTGCAGTTTGAGGAACTTTATCAAATCCAAGCACCTGAATGGCATCTGATGGAAAAGCCTCCTGGATTCGTTGTCCTCTTTCATTTAACAATGCCCTCACTTTACCGGAGTAGCTTGCGCACATAAAAGGATCTCCAATTTTTAAAGTACCTTTTTGAATTAAAACAGTAGCAATTGCACCGTGTCCTTTATCTAATCTTGAATCAATGACAGTTCCCTTAGCCAATGTATCTTTATTAGCTTTGAGTTCTAACACTTCGGATTCAAGAATAACTGCATTCATTAAATCTTCAATTCCGTCCCCGGATTTAGCTGAAATCGGTACAGCCTGTACTTTTCCGCCCCAATCTTCAACCAGAACTTCATGCTCAGATAATTCACGTTTTATTCTGTCAATATCCGTATCAGGAAGATCAGTTTTATTAATAGCAATAATCAGAGGCACATTTGCAGCTCTCGCGTGATCAATCGATTCTATAGTTTGTGGCATCACGCCGTCATTTGCGGCGACGACTAATACAACCATATCCGTAACCTTTGCACCTCTAGCACGCATGGCCGTAAAAGCTTCATGACCAGGTGTGTCTAAAAATGTAATATGATTTCCGGATTCAAGTTCTACTTTATATGCGCCAATATGCTGGGTGATTCCTCCAGATTCGCCTGCAACAACATTGGCATCACGAATATGATCAAGTAGAGAAGTTTTACCATGATCAACATGTCCCATTACCGTCACAACCGGTGCACGTTCAATCGCATGCGCTAAATCTTCTTCAGACTCTTTAAATGAATATAATTCCTCACCGATGTCTGAAATTTTTTCAGCGACCATGTCGTATTCTTCAGCCAGAAGTTCAATAACTTCCCAATCTAGCCGTTGATTAATGGTAGCCAACACTCCCAAAGCCATACATTTTTGAATGATTTCACTCGAAGATACGTTAAATATTTTGCCCAAATCCTCTACACTTGAAAATTCAGCTATCGAAATATTGGTCCGTTTTTGTTCTGATTCGATCTCTTCACTTACTTTCTCTTTTTTATAAACCTTCTTTTTGGTCTTTGTCTGCATTTTCGCCATGGTAGCTTTCACTTTTTGATCAGTAGTTTTGGCTACATGTGGTTTTTTGTCGCCCGGTTTTTCTATGGGCTTTCTTTGTTTTTGACCAACCTGAGACTCGATGGATGATAAGTCTATACGTCTTAATTTTCTTTTAGGTTTAGCTTGCGCTTCCTTTTTCTTTTCTTTTTCCTTATCTTTTTTGGCTTTTTCCTCAGCTTGCTTTTGTTTTGCTTTCTTTTGATCTTGTTTTGCTTTTTCTGCTGCTTTTTCTTTTTCTTCTTTTTCTAATGCCCGTTGATCTTCTAGAGATAAAATAACTACCTTTTTATGGGCTAACTGCTCTGCTTTTACCCTTGTATCATGAATTTCTCTCCGAACTTGTTCCTTCCGATATCGATCCACATTTTCTTTATCTTTAGCAAATTCATCCATAATAAGTGCATGCGCATCATCATCCACCGGAGACATATGGCTACCAACCACTATTCCTTTATTTTTAAGAAAGGAAACAATCTCCGTATGGGAAATATTGAGTTCCTTGGCCAATTGAAATATTCTTACTGGGCGTGCCATATCGTTATGCCGTCTCCTCAATTTTTTCGTTTTCAGGAATTTCCGAAGATTCCTTTTCAGTTATTGCACTATTATCCTCAGTAGGTTCGTCAGTTTTTGATTTTTCTTCAGATTCATCTTGAGTCGATTCTTCATCTATTTCTTCTTTAGAAGTCTCTTTTTCATCTGCGTTTTCTGGTACTGGATCTTTGGATTTGCTAATTTCTTCAGAATCTTCATCTCCATTATTTTCTAGCTGAATTTCTTCCGGTAATTCGACTTCTTCTTCTTCAATATCTGGCTTAACAGCCTCTTTTATGAATTCATCCACTGTATCATATACTTTTTCAAGTACTTCATCTTTTAACAAATCATCCAAAACATCATCTTCTGCTGAATCGAGGTCTCCAACGGTTAAAATTTCGATTTTTTCTAATGATTTTGCAGCTATCTTCGGAAAATCCGGAACATCAATTAGAGACGTTTTTTGGGCATCAGATCGTTTCTGATATTCTTTTTCTCCGTAAGCGTCAATTCTATATTGGGTCACTTTAGATGCCAAGTTGATATTTACACCTCCACGTCCTATCGCAATATCCAAATCGTCATCATCAAAAATTGCAACACAGTATTTGCTTTGATCCTCGATAAATAGATTAATGGGTTTTGCTGGGGATAAGGCTCGAGAAATTAATACCTCAGGCTGATCGCTTGAATTAACAATGTCGATTTTTTCATTATCCAATTCTCTAACAATGGCTTGGATTCTACTTCCTCTCATTCCAACACAGGCTCCAACCGGATCAATCCTTCGATCGGAAGATTTCACAATTATTTTCGCTCGTTCTCCGGATTGACGAGCAATTGCGGTAATTTCAATAAATCCGTCTTCAATTTCCGGTACTTCCATTTCAAACAATTTGTAAAGAAAATGATTATCACTACGTGAAACAATAATTTCCGGACCTTTTGGAGTCACTTCTACAGATTTTATCAATGCTCGAATTGTATCACCTCTACGGTAACGTTCTGTTGAAATTTGTTCTTTTCGGGGCATGATTAATTCTGCCTGTTCAATATTTACAAAGACGCGATCCCGATGAACTTGCCGAACTGTGCCAATAATAATTTCTCCAATTCGGTTGGCATAATCTTCATAGATGTTTTGCTTTTCAATGTCCAAAAGCCGTTGACTGAAAAACTGCTTAGCAGAATGAACCATTCGACGTCCAAACTGTTCAGCTTCAATGACTTCTACGTAAGAATCGCCAATTTCAAGATCGGGTTCAATCTTTTGTGCTTCCTCAAGAGAAATTTCCAAAACAGGGTCCATCACTTCATCTACAATCTCTTTTTCTGCAAAAATTTCGATTTCACCTTTATCAAGATTTACAATGACACTCACATTAGAGGCTTCACCCCTTTCCTTCTCAATGATATAAAGGAATAATTGTTCTAAAATGGTTCCTAGTTCAGATCTTTCGACATTCTTACTTCTCGCAACATCTGCGAAAAAATCAATTAATTCTCTGTTTATCACACTGCCTCCCCGCGTTTAATCAATGGAAATGTTAACTTTAGCTTCAATAATATCTCTATAGAATATTCGTTCAGGTTCTGAATCTGTTTTAACAAACTGAATTCCATCATCGTCTGCATGCAGTAATTCTGCCTGAACTTTTTGATGTGTTTCACCTCGGTTTAAAACCAACTTCAATATTCGTCCAACGTTTTTACTGAATTGATAAGGTTTAGTCAAAGGCGTAGACACTCCCGGCGTAGAAACTTCCAAACTATACCCACTAGGAAATGCGGAATCCAAAACGCCAGCATTATTCACCCGACGTGTAATGTCAGTTGTCATACGTAAATCAATTGCCTGATCTGAATCTATCACAAGGCGTACAGATCTTCCTCTTGAATCTTCTTTCATATCCAATAAATGGATCCCTTTCGGGAGCAGATTTTCGACTTTTTCTCTAATTATCATGTCTCTATACAAGCGAAAAGTGGGTCGCGCAACCCACTTTTCACGTCGTAAAATATACCAATTTACCGAGTTATCAAACGGCAATTTTAAAAGATTAATTTACTATAATTGACCCTTCAAACGTTCTGCTTTAGCACGGATAGGATTATTGGGATTGCTTTCCTGTATAATGTTATCCAAAATATTTAAAGCTTCCGAAGATTCGTTTTCAACAATATGCACCGCAGCCAAAGATAAACTATGATGATTTCGGTCAGTTTCCATTGTGCTGTATTTTACTGCGTTTTGGTAATGTGTTTTTGCTGATGTAAGATTTTTGTCCAATTCTGCAAGTTTTCCTAAAATGGAATAGGCTGAAGCTGTAAGCATTTGCATTTCGGGGTTGTTAACATAATCTGTCATATATGATTGTGCTAAATCCATTTCGCGACGGTCAAAATATAATCGTCCCAAATAATATGCTGATAATTTTCCGCTTCCTGTACTTCCAAATTCATCATACAATGCTTCAAACTCTAAGAGAGCATTATCCAAATCGCCTTGTTCAAATAGAACCATTGCCCTATTCAAAACGATCTGAGCTTCCTCTGATTTTGCGCTCATATTTCTTGATACAATTATGACAACTAATATAACTGCAAGCACTCCAATAATCGCTCTACCGTATATTTTCGAATTCGTTTCAATGTTGTGCTGTAGTGCATTTACACCTTCAAGAAGTGGATCTTTTTTTAACTCTTTTTGATACGTTTGTCTTTTTGGTTTTAACATTTTTTCCTCTTTCCTTTTGTGCCCTTGGCAGGGATCGAACCTACATCTAATCCTTAGGAGGGACTTGTTCTATCCATTGAACTACAAGGGCAGACTTTCAAATTAATTCCTAATAGTCATATGATAAAAGAACCAAAAGGATTTCATATCTCTTCATGTCTAAGGGATCGATTCATTAGATCAGTTACTGCTGTTTTAGGATTTTTATTCTCAAAGAGAACATCAAAGACCGCCGAACAGATTGGAAGTTCTATTTTATATTTGTTTTGAATACTCATGACAGATTTTGCTGTCGTCACACCTTCGGCAATCATCCCCAAATTCTTTAATACATTTTTAAGTGATTTACCTTTACCGATTTCTTCGCCAACAAACCTGTTTCGGCTATATTTACTAATACAGGTTACAATAAGATCGCCAATGCCGCTAAGACCATGAAACGTCAATTCGGATGCATGCATTGCCTTCCCCAACCGTGCAATTTCTTTAGAACCCCTTACCATTAATGCCGCTTTTGTATTATCCCCAAATCCAATTCCGTCACAAATTCCTGCTGCAATTGCAATGACATTTTTTAACGATCCGCCTAATTCTACTCCTAAAACATCTGAATTGGAATAGATTCTTAAAGTTGATGATGAAAAAATATTCCGAACTGTAGTTGCGGTTTCAATGGATTTTGAGGCACAAACTAATGTTGTAGGAAGCTGAAGAAATACTTCCTCTGCATGGCTTGGGCCATATAGACTCACAATATGATTTGGATCGGCATTTAATTCTTCAGAAATGACTTCACTCATCGTCATCAATGATTCTTCCTCTAAACCTTTAGTGAGATTAACAATAAGTTGATTCGGATTATAGATTTCCTTAAGCTGCCGTACTAGGGTTCTCATTGCACTACTTGGAACCGCTAACGCCCATAAATCCGAGGATGACCCAACAGATATATTGGATTGAATATCAATGGAATCCTGGAAATGTAAATCAGTGAGCTTAGGATGTTGCCTCGTTTTGACAAGATGATTTAATGTTGATCCTTTCCGCTGCCAAATCGAAACATCATGTCCTTTTAAATAAAGATAGTTTGCCATAACGCCACCCCAGGTGCCACAGCCAAATACTGTTATTTTCATTGATTTATACTCTGAAGTGTTTTCTGGCTTATGCTTTGAAATCATGATCTAAAGTATTTTACTAATAATGATTGACATTATTTTAGTCTTTCTTATTTTCTTGTCCAATAATTTTGGTTTATATGCCGGGGTGGCGGAATTGGTAGACGCGCTGGTCTCAAACACCAGTGGAGTTCGCTCCGTGTCGGTTCGATTCCGACCCTCGGCACTACCCTTTAAAATAGTTCTTGCATCTGGTTAATTAAACATTTACTTTAAATGTAGAAGGTGCTGGTTTGGTACCTTTGGTATGTGGAAGGGGTAGACCTTCACCTTGTTCCGAGGTCATTGTGAAGTCTGCCCCGCTTTTTTATTTGTACTTTATGGAATACTTTAATTGTTATCTTATTCTTCAGCAATAAATCAATATCTGTAATTAATGAATCACTTTCAATAAACTGATTCAGCTCAGAAATATATTTGTATATATTTATTTTTGCCCTTCTAAGCAAGTACTCAGATGCGTCGCCTTTCTTAAAATAACATTTCAAATAAGATCCGGAAATTTGGATTAATCCTTTTAAACAATAGCGATTGTCATTCGTTCGCATCTCCTTCCAAACTTGCTCCCAAATCGTATGAGCAATATCATATTGGAAACCATTAAAAGAATCGATTCCTTCATTAATCATTTGAATATGTTTGGATGTGAATTTCATATAAAAAAGGGGCTAAATAAATAGCCCCCAAATTTTTCTGATCATTACTTAAATACGATTAATCGCTATTTTTTCTTCTTTGCTACTTTTGCTTTCTCTTTTTGAATGATTTCTAAATCTTCAATTTCTTTTATCCGTTTTTCAATTGCAGTAGCAGATTGTTCTAAATTTGCAATTTTTCTTTGCGATTTACGTCTGTAACTGTCAAAACTATCCTGAAGATCTAAAAGATCCTGCTCTAAATCTTGAAATCGTCTATCAGATTTACGAGAATGTTCATTTAAATTCCATTGAACATTTTCAATCTGCTCAGTAAGGGAATCTGCCACATGCATAATTAGGTCCGTATTGGCTACAATCGCAGCTTGCGCTCTTCGTAAATGTTTTCCACGGCCTTCAAATTTTAAATTCAGTTTCCGTAAATCTTCTCTGAATTCACTATCTACAATACCAATGTGCCGATGATCCTGCTCGTTTAGGACGACCATTCTAGATTGCATGGAATCAGAAACATATTGAAAATACACGGCCACAATGATTAATACCGTTAATAAACTAAAAATAATTTTGTCTTTAATATTCATTCGATTATTATTCCTTTTTGCTCAAATCTTCTAACCGTCGTTCCCATTCGCTCATTTCCTTAGGCCCTTCCTCTGCATTAGAATCAGTTTCATCTTCCAATGCATCATCCGATGGCCCTTCTGAAGGTGGAGCAGTTTCTTCGGTAATGATTTTCTCTAATAGTTCCTGTTTCAGTGAAGTATTCTCTTTTAATTGATTCGTAAGAGATTGGATTTCATCGTTAAAATCTTTAACGGTTCCTTCAAGTCTGCTGATAAGTTCATCAAGAAGAACCTTTCCATACGAATCATTAATACCATCAAGAAGGTCATCCAGTTTTGATGTTAAATATTCTTTTCTGCCCTGTTCTTTATCAAAGTCTATTGCCATAATAATTACCTAAGAAATGATTAATGGTTTTAAATCGAGTCGAGAATTTGCTATAGAAAGATCATGCCTCCAAATGGATTTCTTAACAGTTTTGTGTAAAACCCACGTTTCTTTGAATTTTTCAGTATCCTCGTTAAATCCCTTCGCATCCAACGCCTTAATTATCGGTCCGAATACTTTTTGCTGAATTTCGTAAGGTAAACGATCGGATATTTGTTTTTCTGTAATATCTTCTCCACCACCCAACGAAGATTCAGAGCTACGTTTAAAAACATATTTTTCAGCAATGATGTGAATCTGTATCATATCGGTAATATAAACAGCAAGAGAATAATCATACCGCCTGATATCGCGTTTTAACTGAGTTGCTTTTGTAACAAGAAAATTGCTTTCCGGCGCAAAAACATCCACAGAATAACCGAGGGATTCTAAAATTTGTTTCGTTTCTTTTAATGCCGGACTTTTTTCACCGTCAAAATTAAAATAACGAACCATCATCGGTGGTGTGGGGCACATCGAAAATTTAACAGCCAGAATAATGAAAAGAAACGGTCGGACCATTGGCGCAACCAAACAAAGTTAATATATATCAAAAATGGATGGTAACGGATCTGGATTTGGATCGCCTTCATCCACAATCATATAGTCCGGATTATAATAGACCAGTTTCATAAAACTGGGTGTCGAAGATATTATTGGAAAATCCGAAGATGGTGTTTGCGCAATTCCCGAGAGTATTAACTCAACCTTCACCGGAACGACATTCCACGATGAACGATAAAACGCACGGGAAAATTTTACATTCATTACATCAGAATATGTTGAGTTTGGACCATTTAATAGCTGACTGGTTCCCTTTGGGGGACCATATACTTCGGCCAAATTCTTTTCTATTTTATTGAATAGTTTTACTTGGGAATCTACATTGCTGCGGTCTAAGGTATAATCAATCTCAAGTTTCCAAAACCCGCCATCTCCATAGAAAAATCCCATCCGAACTTCTTCTAATCCAAGATTTCCCTTAAATACAATGCTTGTCGAATCATTTGAAAAGTCTTCAGAATCTATATAAGAAGCGGACGGAATTTTGGAAATCATACTTCCCCATGGATATCCTTTGTAGCCTAAATCCAATCCTCCGGCACCCGGTACCAACTCTATAAATGTTTTACCTTCACTTATTTCTTCGGTTTCTGGCACTCCTATTTCTTCCGATCCACCCGTTGTATCCGATACAGCAACAGCTGCCGTATCCGGCTCTGAAATCGCTTCAGATGCATCATCCTGAGCGTAAACCCCAGCAACCGTTAATATGAGTGCACACGCAATAAATCGTGATTGTAGTGTAAATAATGTCATGAATTTTTTCCTTACCTCGTTGAAATAAACTACGCTGTTGCTATCCTTACAGGCAAGAGTAAAATATTAGCGAATCACCGTTCCAATCCGGTTCAATCTTGGTATCCAACTATCCAAATCGAGAGACATGAAAACAAACAATGCTTCCCCAAGAATATATTTATGCGGGACAAATCCCCAATACCTGCTATCCAAACTATCGTCCCGATTATCACCCATTGCCCAATAATAATCTTCCGTTAAAACATATTCACTCAATTCCTGAATGGGTTTGCCATCAATGACAAGATATTGAAAATCTGAATGTGTCAACACTCCGGACCATGGATTTAATTTGGTTCCATTTTCATCAAATTCACGATACTGACGAAGTACGTTTTCTTTCTTCCCCCTTCGTCTAAGATCGTAGGGATCTGTTAAATCAAATTGGTAATTCACGGTTCCTTTATTTAGTTCCGCCGTATGACCTTCCATCATCATAAGTGGAAGCAAATATCGCCAATTTGTTTCATTGTTTATTGGGATGCGGTCCCCTTTTGCCGGTATCCGGATTGTAGGATAATGATCTTTGTTCGATCCGTTTGCAAGGAAAATATCTGGTTGGCTATAAGATTTAGAAATTAAAGGCATTTGGAATCGCCCATGCTTTGGAAGAATAAATTCATCCCCATTCACATATACTTTTTTAGATTTTATTTCAAGAGAATCACCCGGGCCTGCTATCAATCGTTTGACATATTTTTGGTGGGTATCTCTGGGATATTTAAATATAATCACATCGCCCTGTCCGGGTTTTTTAAATGCTGGAAATCGTACATATGGAATATCAAACCCAATATCTGTCCAAATAATACCCAACCAATCAGGTGTGCGCATTCCATATACAAAACGGTTACCGATTAAAAAATCGCCCGTCATAATTGTGCGTTCCATGCTTCCCGTCGGCACAATGTATGATTCCATGATTGTCACCTTTAAAAGCAATACAATCGTCACTAGAATCGCAATGGATCGAATTTCCCGGATTAATTTATTTTTTGTCATAATGGATTTAAAATTGACGGGAAACTTAATCAATCCACGCCACGGAAAAACTCAATTTTTGGTTTTCCTTTCATAAATAATACGGTGCTTACATCCAGTCGGATATCTTTGAATTTTGGTTCATCCTTTTGCAAATAATGCTGAATAGCATTTTGTAATTTTTGTTTTTTCTGATGATCAACTTTAAGTGACAAATCCCCCATTTGTTCCTTTGTTGCAGATTTCACTTCCACAATAACCAGTAAATCATTTTTTCTAGCAATGATATCCAACTCGCCATGATTGCCGCAGGTGCGGTTCATTTCAAGAATGCGAAACCCATCCTTCATTAATCTGAGGGCAGTTAGCTGTTCGCCAAGACGACCAATTTTCTTTTCATTTTTCAGCCAATTCATGGTTGGCATATTTGCTTTTACCGGCGCAAAAGATTTCCGATGAATGGGACACGCTTTATGTAATATAAGTGCTTCCATGTGCAGTTTTGTGCCGTATCCCTTATGTTTTGCAAAACCATAATCCGGAAAAACAATATCGTACTGTTCCATGATTTTATCTCTGGTTACTTTCGCCACAATGGATGCAGCCATAATGGATTCAATTTTTCCATCCCCGCCAACAATTCCTTTATTCTGGATCACATTTGTCCTGAGCGGTCTTCCATCAATCAATGCCAATTGGGGAGTAGGATGTAATTTACCCAATGCCATTTTCATTGCTTTATGCGTGGCAGCAAGAATATTGGTTCGATCTATTTGTTTTGAACTCACCAATCCGACGCCGACATTTTCCGCTTTTTCCATAATAAGTTCAAATGCTGCTTGTCTGCGTTTTGGGGTTAGTTTTTTAGAATCGCCAAGCCCTTCGATTCCATGATCTTTTTTCAGAATAACAGCACTTGCTACTACCGGTCCCGCTAAAGGTCCACGGCCGGCTTCATCCACCCCGGCGATATATTTTGGATCAATTGCCATCATTTACCTTGGAATAATTTAATTCAGAGAATTGCTGAAGAGCGATTGAAAAAGAGCACTGTCATCGCCTGTATACCCAAAACGCCCGAACCGTCATCACGAAACGCGCTAGCAACAAAGTGATCCCCTTGAACTTGTTTAATCACAAATCATCAAGTTTAGACAAATGTAAGCGGGTTGCTTCATCCGCCGACTGGCGGATTCGCAATGACAGAAATATTGTGCATCGAGCATCTCTGCTCGATAGCGATCGATCTACAGAAACACACTACCTCCAATCCACCTCCCAAATTTTTTCACCATCAGATTTGAACCACACTGCTTGGTGCAAATCCGTTCGTCTGATATTTGATACCTTCTCTGATAGCCTTTCCATAACAATCGGAGATGGATGGTTAAATTTATTTTTATTGCCAACCGACACAACGGCCCAGGTAGGTTTCGCTAAGTTCAAAAATGCCTGAGTCGTGCTGGTAATGGAGCCATGATGTCCCACTTTCAGTACATCGGTTTTCAACACTGAACCGAAAGAAAGTAAAAACGCATCGCCTTCATGTTCCAAATCTCCGGTAAATAGAAAAGAATTTTCCCCATGTATCAATTTCATAACAATGCTCGCATTATTCACATTGGATTCGTGTTTTATAAAAACTGTGTCCGGAGCAAACACTTCGACGGCAGTATTACCATCAATCCGATTTATTTCTCCACTGATTAATTTCCTAATTCCTGTATTATTTTCTTCTGCCAATTCTAAAATACGTTTATATGTCCAAGAATGGTAATCCATGTGCGTATCCCAAATTGAATCGACCTGTATGGATTCCAAAACAGAAATCAATCCTCCGATGTGGTCGCTATGCGGATGGCTCATCACAATCCAATCCAATTTATTGATATTAAAATAATCCAAAACCGGAAGTATCATTTCCGTTCCAGAATCTTGATATCGGTTTCGCTGTCCGGCATCGATTAACATCGTTTTTCCATTTTGAAACCGTACAAGAGCAGCATCACCTTGACCGACGTCCAAAAAAATAACATCCATCGCGGGATGTTGAAAAGTAGGAGTCCATACAGCGACATTGAGACCGATAAGAAGTGCAATGATGCCTTTTTTTCTGAACGCTTTTTCCATGAAAAGAAAAGTGCCGATAATGGAACAAACATAGACGCACACCAAATAAATTGGCATGCTTCCCGTTTTAATAATACCATATTTAAATCCGGCGAAATACGCTGCTAAATTATCAATAATAGTCCCAAAAAACCATGCGGCCTGCCCATATACTTCGCCAACGAATGGAATCCAGCTAAAGAGTGAAATTACAAATCCAATGCCAACTAAAACTCCAATAAGCGGAACAATTATTATATTGGCAATAAGAGCAATTATCGGAATTTTTCCGAAATAAATTGCCGTAAATGGAAGGGTTCCAATTTGCGCAGAAAATGACACTAGGAATAATCCCCAGAAAAATTTTGCAACTGGATTTTTCATTTTAGGGACTTGTAGAAATTCCGGCAAAACACGATTCAAATAATTATAGAAAAATACGATAGAAATGACGGCAGTAAAGCTCAACTGAAACCCCATATTAAACAGATATAAAGGATCCCATAAAAGTAAACAAAGTGCAGCCGCAGCAATAATATTCCATATATTAGCAGGACGATTTATTACCGGCGCCAACATATAAAGACCTGCCATTAAACAAGCGCGAATTACACTTGCCTTTCCTCCTGTTAAAAGACAAAAAAGAAGCAATCCGATCCAAATGACTGCACGATCCCAACCCCAAGGAATTCGAAGTATTTTTGTTATAAAAATGAGAACGAGCAGTACATAACCAACATGAAGCCCGGATACCGCCAATACATGAACCACTCCTGTTGCAATAAAATGGTCTTTTATTTCAGGATCAACATCATTCCGTTCCCCTGTGATAAGTGCGGATAACAATCCTGCGTAAGGTTTTCCAACATAATGATGAAACGTTTGATTCAAATCTTTCCGAATCTGAGCCATTGTCCTCATAATTGAAATTTCAGAAAGTGTATCTATTGAAGGAATTGCATATTTATCTTGAAAAATTTTCCCGAAAATATTTTGACGATGATAAAAAGAACGAAAATCAAAATCCCCGGGATTTCTTCGTCCGGATAATGCCATCCATTCACCCTGCCCGGAAAGTGTATCGCCAATTAGAATGGAATGGATTCCACGTAGATATACATGATATGTAAAGGAATTATCAAAACTAATTTCAGATGCGAGATTGATATTTTTTAAATGGATCTTTTGTCCTTTTTTGGTTTGTTGAATATTTAATACGCTTCCACTGTAATGCACGGGTTGGTCATGAAGAGAATCAAGCGTTTCTCTTAATCGGGTTAATCGGTTTTCTTCTAATTCGAAATAGCCGAGAGATAGAATAAAAATAGTAATCAGGAATGCGATCTCACTCGTTGTATAATGAGAATAAACAAAAAGAAGAAACGCCAGAATTGCCAGGACGCTTAACATTGTTAATGGCACATTGAAAATCTTTCCAACCACAATTCCATTGCAAACAGCAATGGCAATAAACACTAGAGGCGACTTGCGGAATAATTCCATATTCCAAGGTAAAGACAACCTGAACTGGTCTGCAATTCCAAATTGCGCCTGTCGTTTCCATCCCGTAAACTATCGATCAAATTTTCACTGAATATAAAGGACTCATCCATGAATCGATCTAAATCCGGACTTTTAGCCTTCGGCATAATTCTTTTTCTTCTGTATGCATTTGGACTGCATTCTTTTGAAGCAGTTTGGTCTTTCCCATCAGAAAGAGCAATACCTTTAATGGTAATAGCACTCGTAGGAACCGGGATTTTTGCCACCATTCGTCTTGGTTGGCCACAAATAAAATATCTCCGGCATGGAGTCAATGTCACGCGAGGTATTTATGATAATCCCGAAGATGAAGGCGACTTGAATCATTTTCGTGCATTAACCACTGCTCTTTCTGCAACGGTTGGAATTGGAAATATTGCCGGCGTAGCTACCGCCATTTATTACGGTGGTCCGGGTGCGATATTTTGGATGTGGGTTACCGCATTTTTTGGAACCACGCTGAAGTTTGCAGAATGTTCTCTCTCTCTTAAATATCGTGAAATTGACGATCAAGGCTTTACAGCCGGCGGTCCGATGTACACCATCGAAAACGGAATGGGAAAACAATGGCGATGGATGGCAGTAGCCTTTGCAGCATTCGCCATTATTTGTTCCTTTGCAACCGGTAACGCTATTCAGTCCTTTACCGTGTCAGATCAGATTTATTCCGAAATGTCAAATATTCTTGGCCCTGAACATTTTCTTATGGTAAAACATGTCATTTTCAATGATTTTTCAGTTTCCATTCAGCAAATCATCAATGGACTTTTAATGGCAGGAATTGTTGCTCTTGTAATCATTGGAGGAATTAAACGAATCGGACACGTAACCGGTTATCTTGCCCCGGGGATGGCATTGGTTTATGTCAGTGCAGCATCTCTTATTATTTTAGCTAATTATGATAAAATCGCAGAAAGTTTTATGCTCATTTTCCAAATGGCATTTAATCCACCGGCAGCAGTAGCAGGCACGGGCGGTGGAATTTTAATGACCATGCTTTGGGGGATTAAACGCGGATTGTATTCGAATGAAGCCGGGCAAGGAAGCGCAGCAATTGCACATTCCACCGCAAAAACTAATTATCCAATCCGCGAAGGTGCCGTGGCTATGCTTGGACCCTTTATCGATACTTTGATTATTTGTACGATGACGGGATTGGTTATTCTTTCCACTGGCGCATGGCAACATACCGCATTCTTTGTGAATATATCAGCTGAAAGTAAATCAATAGCAGATGCAGCAATAGCTTCCGGGATATTTGAAGGAAGAGAATTATATAATAGCAGTCTCCTTACCTCCTTTGCATTTAAAGAAGGATTAAGTTGGCTTTTTGGAGGTGGGGACAAAATAGTCACACTTTCCGTCCTACTTTTCGCAGTTTCTACTGCCATCAGCTGGTCCTTTTATGGTGATAGATCAACAGAATATCTTTTTGGAAGCAAAGCTATCAAACCCTACAGATGGATTTTTGTATTATTTGTGTTTCTTGGAGGAATTGCGAGTCTTGAAGCGGTGTGGGCCTTTGGTGATGCTGCATTAGGAATCATGACATTTCCCAATTTGATTTCAATCATATTCTTATCCGGAGCATTGAAGAAAATGACGGGATCATACTTTGCTCAAAAACACGTCCCGTACAAAAAATAAAATAGGGTCATGACTAGAATGCATAAGATAAAAGGCTGTAAGTTCTTATATGACAATGAGAAACAAGTATGTTAGGCGTTCCCATATTTCCGAGAAGAAAT